>Ga0209972_10000407_pt1 | contig 41698 bp, 42 predicted proteins | sample NOAtaG_7_FD_187302 | JGI IMG/M metagenome (GOLD analysis project Ga0209972, IMG submission 187302) | Freshwater lake microbial communities from Lake Erie, under a cyanobacterial bloom - NOAA_Erie_Diel1S_2200h metaG (SPAdes) (version 2) | ecosystem: Environmental > Aquatic > Freshwater > Lake ...
AGATGGCCTTGGCTTTGTTGGACAAAGAGAAATCCACCAAAATGTCCAAACGATCAAAACGGTTGACCGCTGCATTGGATGATGATTACAGAAGTTTGGTGCTAAAATGTTAAAAGCGATTTCCCTGAGGATACAGTTCGTTTACAATTATGTAAAATTCTGAGCATCTTCGCAGCAGATATTTTCTATGAAAAAAACCGTTTGTTTACTTTTTGTGATTTTGATTTTTTTGGCTGCCTGCGGACCTGAAAAGGAAAAGAAGTGTGCGTTTCAGCCTGAAACATCTTCTATTGATATCCAACTTGATTTTAGATCGTTCGAGGATTCTATTCCCACCATTAAAACCAAACAACAATTGGTTGATTTTTTTACACGACATCCTGCTATGCGCGATGTGTTTTTTCATCATCAGGACTACCCCGATGACTCTATTTTTATCAACGAACTCTATCATCGCTTTTCGAGCCCATCATTTGATACGTTGTTGATGGAGACGAAAAAAGTATTTGGAGACGGATCGGCCTTGAAGCAAGAGTTTACCAAAGCATTTACAAACTTGAGGTACTATTACCCGACAACCTTCAAAGTCCCACGAATCGAAACGGTCATTACCGGTTTAGAAACGGACTTGTTTGTGAGCGACACATTGATCATCGTTGGACTCGATCATTTTTTGGGCAGAAGTGCTAAGTATAAACTCAATATGTATGAGTATATGGCGCGCAGGTATACCAAGGAGTTTGTGGTGCCTTCGGCCATGTTATTGTACGGTATTGATAGCCGGATCAATCGTATTAACCCGGAGGATAAAACGGTGTTGGCTGACATGATTGCCTATGGAAAGGCCTACTATTTTGCAAAACAAATGTTGCCTTGTGTGCCTGATAGTGTTTTCATTGGATACACGTCCAAAGAGATATCAGGCGCGCGTGAAAACCAAGATTTGATATGGAGACACTTGGTTGAAAAAGAAGTATTCTTCAATACGTCAAAACTTGTAAAGCAAAAATACCTGGATGAAAGGCCCACGACCGTTGAAATTGGCGACCAGTGTCCGGGGCGAATTGGTGTTTGGATTGGCTGGCAAATCTTCAACAAATTTGCCGCGCAAAACTCAAAAGGAAACGACTTGCCTAAATTGATGAGAAACAACAATCCGGAACGAATTCTAAAGGATTCAAAATTTCGACCTAATTAATCCATTCCAACCCTCTAGAAACTGTTTGCAATCATTGTTTTGCATTTTTTGGCCATCTATATTCGCACAGTTTAAAATCAGTCTAAATAACAATGGCAAAAAATGTGGCGGAAATGTTACCCGGAGAAACGGCCATTATCGCTGGTTTTGCTGACGAGCAGATAGGTCTCAAACTGTTAGAGTTGGGGTTATTGCCAGGAACAGCCATCCGTTTTAATTTTACTGCGCCTTTTGGCGATCCTGTTTGTGTTAGCGTTTCTGACGTTGATTTGTCGTTGCGCATTGATGAGGCCTCTACCATTTCTGTTATCAATTAATGGAAAACGGCCGCATTCGAATTGCATTAACCGGTAAGCCCAATGCAGGGAAGTCATCTCTTTTCAATCACCTTACCGGGCTCAACCAAAAAATCGGAAATTTTCCGGGTGTGACTGTTGATAAACGAATGGGCTATTGCCAATTGGACAGTAACACTCAGGCAGAAATTGTTGACCTACCCGGAATCTACAGCCTCTACCCGCGTACGCTCGATGAAAAGATAGTTACTGAGATTTTCTCTGACCAAAAAAGTGAGCTCTACCCGGATAAGGTAGTGTTGATTGCGGATGCAACCAACCTCAAGAATTGTATGTTGCTGCTTACGCAATTGATCGATTTGCGGATTCCCACAGTGGTTGCCCTGAACATGATGGATCTGGCTGCCAAATCTGGATTAAGTATAGATGTAAAACGCCTTTCATCGTTGTTAGACCTACCTGTTGTAATGATTAATGCCCGAAAGGGTCATGGCATTTACGAACTAAAGAGACTTTTAGCTGAGCCGCTTTCAGCCTCCAGAAAATCAGTTTTTCAAATTGAGGACGAGATCAAGCCGGTTATTGCAATCATTAGAAATCATTTCACCCTAGCTACTGATTACGAAGCGTATCACTTTCTACAGCAAACTGACAATTTGATTTTTCTTACTCAAGAGCAACGCGCATTTGTTAAAGCGGTTGCTAAGGAGCATCAGTTCTTTCCACACAAATATCAAGGTGCAGAAACGGTGATGCGGTATGGGTTTATCCAAGAGCTTTTGAATAAAGCGATTGTCAAACCATCGCATCGCGATTGGAAAAGAGTCTCACATGGAATCGATCGCGTGCTCACGCACAAAGTGGGCGGCTATCTTATTTTTTTCGGGGTTCTATTTCTAATTTTTCAAGCGATTTTTGCGTGGGCCCAAATACCCATGGATTTTATTGATTCGTCATTTGCGCGGCTCAGCAATATTTTGTCGAGTGAACTACCCGAGGGGCCCTTTTTTGAATTGATTTCGCAGGGCATTGTTCCCGGCATTGGTGGGATTGTCATCTTTATTCCTCAGATCGCCATCCTCTTTGCCTGTATCGCCATACTGGAGGAGAGTGGGTATATGGCACGTGTGGTTTTCTTGATGGATAAGGCCATGCGCAAGTTCGGGTTGAACGGGAAAAGTGTGGTGCCTTTAATGTCGGGATGGGCTTGTGCCATACCGGCTATCATGGCCACAAGAACCATCGACAATTGGAAAGAGCGACTCATCACTATTTTTGTAACTCCTTTTATGAGTTGTTCCGCTCGTCTTCCTGTATTCACAATATTGGTGGCGCTTATCATTCCTGATGTGAAGCTGTTTGGATTTTTTAATTACCAGGGCTTAGTGCTAATGGGTCTTTATTTATTGGGTTTTTTCGCTGCCATCTTCTCGGCCTGGGCGATGAAGTTCATTATTAAGACAACGGAACGGAGTTTTTTAATGATGGAATTGCCCACCTATCGAATGCCACGGTGGCCTAACGTAGGTTATACAATTATAGAGAAAACAAAGACTTTTGTCTTCGAGGCCGGGAGAGTTATCCTGGCAATATCCATTATTCTCTGGGTACTCAAAAGCTATGGGCCGCCCGATGAAATGAATGATGCAAAAAGAGTAGTGAAAGCTGAATCTAGTTCGCTTCAACTTTCGGAGGCAGAAATTGAGAATCGCGTTGCCGCTTACAAGCTAGAACACTCGTATGCAGGCAAGTTGGGGAAAGGCATTGAGCCATTGATCCGACCATTGGGATTTGATTGGAAAATAGGCATTGCCCTAGTTTCCTCTTTTGCAGCACGCGAAGTTTTTGTGGGCACGATTGCTGCAATTTACAGCATTAGTAGCACTGAAGATCAGCCCACCATTAAGCAGCGTCTCCGTTCAGAAATTAACCCAGAAACGGGTGGCCCGCGCTACACTCCCGCAGTTGGAATGTCCCTACTTATCTTTTATACATTTGCCATGCAGTGCATGAGTACGCTGGCTATCGTTAAGCGTGAGACCAAGGGCTGGAAATGGCCACTTATTCAACTGGCTTATATGACTGGTCTGGCCTATCTCTCCGCCTTCATTGTTTATCAGGTAATGTCCTGATCAAAATAGAATATTTTCTTTTTGTTCTTTATCCTATATTTCCGACACAAATAAATCTATGGATTCACAAAGAGACTATCACCTGGGACTTCTTTATCTAGTCCATTTGCTAATTGGAATAGACGGAATGGTCGATGAACATGAGCAGAAGCAGTTACTTAAAATTCGGGACGCGGAGGGAGTCGCTGTTGATGTGTTTGAAGAATTTGAGAATCAGGTGAGCCAACTGAAAAATCGTGATATCTACCAGTTGGGGATAGAATATATCAACAAATGTTCTGATGAAAAAAAACTTGATGCTTTTGTTCATTTGTATAAAATGTCAGAAGCGGATGGCACCTTTCACGTAAAGGAAGTAAGGCTTTTATTATACTCCATTAAGCAGGCCTCAATAGAGTTTAGTGACGTTATTGCGCGCGCAGCAAAATCATAGCGCACGGTTTTCTTAAAAGCGTTAGGCAATTTTCCCGAGGCTGATGAAGCTACACAAATTTCTTTTTGGTTTATCTATTGCACTGGTTCCTGCAGGATGTAGCACCCCTACAAACAAATTCTCAGACTCTACGATTGCAGCTATCGCAGATTTTCAAGACCATCGGCAAACAGATAGTTTAGTTCGTCAGTTGCTTAATACAAATTCCATTTATCGGATCGAAGCGGCCAAGGCATTGGCGTCCATTCAGGATTCTACGGCCTCTCTGCAACTGGGAACCATGTTGCTGGAGGATCCAATTAAACAAGCCAGGATGGCGGCAGCGTTTGCTCTAGGGCAAACAAGTGGCACGGCTTCGGTAAATGCACTCATTCCTGCGATGGAAGATATCAACTCAGAAGTAGTCGCAGAGGTATTGGAAGCCATTGGCAAAACGATTCAGCCAACAGATTTACCACTGCTAAATAAGTTTAAGCCAAAAGACTCCATCCAGCAGGCGGGTCAAGCATGGGGATTTTATTGGGTGGGTTTGCGTGGCATAGCGGATGATAAAATAGTTTCCAAGCAACTGGAATTTTTAAAACAGAACTATTCAACACAAATCCGTCTGGCAGCAGCTCATTTTTTCAATCGAGGAACAAAATTTACTATTGGCACTGGCGATGAACTAATTGCTGCGGCAACAAATGATCCGTCCGCTTATGTGCGAATGGCTGCGTCCGCTGGGTTGCGTAAATTAGATTCTACGAAAGTTATCCCTGTGCTGCTTTCCATTTTAAAAAACGAGGCAGACTATCGCGTTCGAGTTAGTGCAGCTAGATCATTAACCAACTGGTCCAACAGTCAAACGCTTGAGGGAATAATTCGGGCTTTAAGAGATAGTAGCGAACACGTTGGCATAGCTGCTGCAGAATCAATAAAGCCGATACCTACATTTGGACCTGCGTTGCAGGAGGTCGCGGAGTCAACCAAAAGCAACCGAATTAAAACGAACCTTTACAAAACACTACTCAAAATTCAGCCTGATAGTGTGCTCGTAAAGAGAATAATTGCTTCCTACCAAGCTTCAACGAATGATTATGAAAGGGCTGCCCTAATTGGTGCTTTAGCAAATAGTCCGGCATCCTACCAGTTCATTGCGGACGAGTTTCTGCGAGCAACTTCCTTGGTCGTTAAAACAAATGCAGCACAGACATTGGTGATGGTTAGTAAGAACGGAAATTTTGACCAGAAGTCGAAGGCAACCCTTCTTGCCATTTATAGAGAAGCCATATTGGGAGGAGACCCGGGAGTAATTGCAATTATTACCGCTGCTTTAGTCGACCCAACATCGGATTACAAGAACATGGGTGTTGATTTTGGCTTTTTAAAGGAGGCAAAAAACAAATTAATGTTGCCCAAAGATATTGAAGCACTTCAGCCCCTCGAGGAGGCCATTGCTTATTTTGAAGGCAAGGAGAAACCCAAAGCTCCGCAAAATCAGTTTAATCATCCTATTGATTGGAAGTTAGTGAAAACGATTAAAAAAAATCAGCGTGTAAAAATAGAAACAACCAAAGGAGCTATTGTACTTGCACTATTGGTGGAGGAGGCCCCCGGCTCGGTTGCCAATTTTGTTGAATTAGTTTCAAAAAAATATTTTAACGATAAATTTTTTCATCGCGTGGTACCCAATTTTGTTATCCAAACTGGTTGCAATCGCGGAGATGGATTTGGCAGTGAGGACTATTCCATGCGATCTGAGTTTTCTACCAGACGATACAAAGAGGGTTCCGTAGGTATGGCGTCTGCCGGCAAAGACACGGAAGGGACACAATGGTTCATCACACATTCGCCAACACCTCACCTAAATGGACGCTACACCATCTTTGCTGAAGTGGTGGCGGGTATGGAAGTTGTTCATGCCATTCAAGTGGGAGATCAGATAAAAACAATTTCCTTGCTATAGCGGCACATCATGCAACGCTTAACATTTAGCCACGAATGCACGAATAAACACGAATTGAATCAATTTGGAATTCGTGCAATTTCGTGTTATTCGTGGCAAGATGAATTGTGTCGCGAAAAAGCATTTATCATTCAAAGCATGTTTCGTTTTAAAATCTGTTTTGCGCTAATCCCGCTTATTTTCTTTTCTAACTGCAGCAAAGGAAAAAAAAGTGATTCTACGTTGTTTGAAAAAGGTGTACCAGTCGGACAAGTAGACGATCGACTACACGAGGCTTCAGGTTTGGTGGAAAGCATTGCTAACCCAAAACACCTATGGACGCTGAATGATAGTGGCAATCCCGCAGAAGTATTTCTGATAGACCAAACAGCCAAAATAAAATTGGTTTGTAAACTGGCAGGAATTGACAATAGGGATTTCGAAGATATTGCCATCGGTGCAGGCTCCGATTCATCCAAGAATTATGTTTATGTCGCTGACATTGGTGATAACCTAACGCGATACAAAGTCAAGCTTATTTACCGATTTGAAGAGCCTACTATTGGCGTGGAAAAGGAAGTTGTTATTTCTGCCTTTGATACGCTGCAGATTACACTCCCGGATGGTGTGCGAGATTCGGAGACGTTGATGATTGAACCAGTCACAAAAGACTTGTACCTAATCTCAAAATTAGAAGACTCCGTTCGAGTGTATCACACGCCATATCCTTTCAAGAAGGGAATCATCATCCCTGAGTTTGTAGCTACTATTCCCTATTTCAAAATTGTAGCAGGCAGCTTTTCAACAACAGGTGACGAAGTTCTCCTTAAAGACTATGAGAATGTTTTTTATTGGAACAACACTGCTCATGTTGCCCCGGCCAAATTATTTCGGCAAAAGCCTTCTATACTTCCGTACGTACGTGAAAGGCAGGGAGAGTCCATCGCGTGGGCACGCGATGGTTCGGGATACTATACCCTAAGTGAGAAAGTTGATGGTGTAGAAGGAAAGCTTTTATTTTACAAGCGCAGATAACTACGTTTGTCTTGCCATTAGTTCTTCGGTAAAATCGACCAAAGTTGAGTTGTCAGAATTTAGTTCCTGCAATCGGTCAAAGCCTTTTTCAAAGTATTGATTAACTTTTATTTCTGTTAATTCCGATATTCCCAGTGCATCATAGATTCCGGTAATGGCTGCGACTTTCTTCTTTGCATTAAATTTTTTTGCGCTTAACCACTCTTTTAATTCTTTTTGCTGCTTGCCCTTTGCCTTTTCCAATGCCTTGATCAATAAAAAAGTTTTCTTATTGGAGATGATATCTCCACCCACCTGTTTTCCAAATTTTTTCTGATCGGCATACACATCCAGCAAATCATCCTTCAACTGAAACCCAATACCAATGTTCACACCAAATTCACGCAATGCAATTTGATCTGCCTTTGGAGCGTCAGCCAGGATGGCCCCAAGTTCTAAGCTGAAGCCAAGGAGTACAGCCGTTTTCAGGCGAATCATTTCAATGTATTGCGCTTCTGTTACTTTTGCCTTTGATTCGAACTCCATATCCCATTGTTGACCCTCGCACACCTCTGCTGCACATTGGTTAAATGCGCGTAGGACCTGATTCAGTTTAGGCCCTTCAAGTGATAAGAACATATCATACACTCGCACTAACATCACATCTCCCGAAAGGATGGCTGTGTTCACATTCCACTTTTCGTGAACCGTTGCTTTTCCCCTTCTCAAAGGAGCTTTATCCATGATATCATCATGCATTAACGTAAAATTGTGAAAGGCTTCCACCGCGGCCGCGTAGGATACAATTTTCTCCGCATCTTTTTTATAAATAGAATAAGACAACATTACTAACATGGGGCGCAATCGCTTGCCGCCCAATTTCATTAAGTAACGTATGGGTTCGTAGAGTGATTTTGGTTGTGAGCCGAAGGAGTGACGGCTAATTTCAGATTCGATTAGGTTTTTGTAATGGGCGAGCATTCAGAAGAAAAAATGGATTATGGGGCAATATTAATCGAAGGTAGGATGGATATCAAATGTTAAATCAATGAGGCGTCTGTCAACGTCTGTTTTTTTTATCCGCACCACAACTTTATCGCCCAGGCGATAAATTTTCTTTCTCCTCCTTCCAATTGCACGATAGTTCTTTTCGTCAAACTCATAAAAGTCATCTTTCATATCCGACATCCGCACCATGCCCTCACACTTTGTTTCCACAATCTCCACAAAAATTCCAAACTCCTGAACACCCGTTATGATACCATCGAACGGCTTGTTCTCAGCCATGCTCATAAACTCGACTTGCTTGTACTTAATACTGGCGCGCTCCGCATCAGCCGCTCGTTTTTCTCTTTCCGAGGAATGAATGCACTTTTCTTCAAACTCTTTTTTGTTTACAGATTTTCCTCCATCGAGATAGTGCTGTAATAGCCGATGCACCATCATGTCAGGATACCTTCTGATCGGAGAAGTAAAATGCGTATAATGATCAAACGCCAACCCGAAATGTTGTTTCGCCTCTGTTGTATACTTGGCTTTTGCCATGGCACGAACGGCTAATGACTGCAACACATTTTGCTCTGGTTTTCCTTCAATTTCGTCCATCAATTTGTTTAACGAACGAGACACAGTAGCATCTTCAATCTGTAGCGTGTGTCCAAACTGCTTGGCGAATATGGCAAAGTCTGCTACTTTCTCAGGATTTGGATAATCGTGCGTACGGTAAACGAACGTATTTCCTGCCTTGCCGGCAGGCAGGTTCTCTTCACCCTTTTTCATTTTAAAAATGTAGGTAGCTACCGAGCGGTTGGCGAGTAGCATGAACTCTTCAATCAATTTGTGTGCTTCTTTTCGAACTTTTGGGACTACCATTAAAGGTTTCCCCTGGGCATCGAGTTTAAACTTGACCTCAGTGGTTTCAAAATTTACTGCACCCTTTTTGAATCTTTCTTTTCTGAGAATTTCGTGCAAACCATTTAGGATTTTCAATTCTTCGGCAAAGGTACCGGTTCCACTTTCGATCACCTCTTGCGCCTGCTCGTAACTAAAACGATGATCGGAGTGAATAATAGTTCTTCCAAACCATTCCTGATAGATTTTCCCTTTAGCGTCCATCTCAAAAACAGCTGCGAAAGTAAGCTTGTCTTCATGCGGACGAAGCGAACACAATGCGTTGGACAATCGTTCGGGTAGCATCGGCACTGTTCTATCTACCAAGTAAACCGATGTGGCACGATCAAACGCATCGTTATCTAAATCATTACCCGGGCGAACATAGTGTGTTACATCAGCAATATGTACGCCTATTTCATAATTTCCGTTGGGCAATGTTTTGAATGAAATAGCATCATCAAAATCCTTGGCATCTTCCGGATCGATGGTGAATGTGAGTACTTCTCTAAAATCCTTTCGTTTTTTTACTTCTTCATTCGTAATGCCTTCTTGTATTTTTTCTGATTCTTTCAGTACGTTTTCAGGAAAACGAAAAGGCAAATCAAACTCTGCCATGATGGAATGAATCTCAGCATTGTTTTCGCCTGTTTTGCCTAATATCTCGATCACTTTACCCTCGGCAGCTTTGTCGCCTTCAGCCCATTTTGTCACCTCAAAAAGAACTTTATCGTTGGTTTTGGCACCATTAAGGTTTTCGGGATACACAAAAAAATCAGCGTAGATTTTCTTGAAGTCGGGTACGATAAAACCAAAACTTTTTGAAATTTCCATACGACCCACAAAACGCTGCCGGCCGCGTTTGAGAACTTCTGTTACCTTTCCTTCCGGGCTGGCACCATTTTTCTTTCCAAGCAATGCAACACTAACTGTATCGCCATGTAAAGCAGAGCCGAGGTCCCTCGATTGGACATAAACATCTTTTGATCCCTCCTCACCTGTTGATATGTAAGCAAATCGAGGATTGACATGATCTACAATGCCCACTATGCTCTTGCTCGATTTGCCTGACTGAACTGCCTTGTAGCTTCCGTTATTTGTTTGCTCAATCTTACCTTCTTTGCGGAGCGCCTCAAGCAGATTGTATAAATCTTCAATAAATGCTTTTTTCTTAACCTGCAGTTTTTTTGCAATTTGCTCAGCGCTGTAAGTCTTTCCTGATGTTTCGCTAAATAAAGAAAGGAGAGAACCATAAAGGCCACTCTTTTCTTTTTTGTTTTTAGTTTCTTTTTTCTCTTTAAATTTCTTTTTACTCATAATTTCTTTGGTTCAATCATCAGGCTCTACTGATGTTTTTTTCTTCTATTAAATTCATTCCCTTCATTTTTAAGTAGAGCTGTGCAATTGCCACCACGTCTCCCACACAATACTCAGCGATTTTTGCCAATGCGTTTTGGCGATAGTACGCCTCGTTTACCATGGAACCGTCCATGCTTCCTTTACTTGAGGGAATATTAAAAATTGCGGCTAACAAATCGAGCGAGGTGTAATGTTTGTAGTCTCCAAATTTCCAAAGCTCCATGGTGTCTAAATGGGGTATTTCCCAAGGACGCTTTCCGGCAAGGTCAAGCAATGGCGGTAATGTAATTCCATTGACAAGCATCCGCCTGCTCATGTATGGGAAGTCGAACTCCTTGCCATTGTGCGCACACAATTTTGTAGACCCATCCAGCTTTTCAAGCATCGTCTTGAAATCAACCAACAGCTTTTTTTCATCGTCCTCGGCAAAGTATTTTGTACGAAGCCCTAATTCTCCGGCTTCATTGACAACATATTTGCCAACGGCAATCACAACGATCTTTCCAAACTCGGCATAGATGCCGGCTTTTTCGTGGAAAAGATCTTCATCGGTTTGCAGTTCCTCACGCTTGAAAAAATTGGCTTTTCGTGCCCATTGAATTTTCAGCCGCTCACTCAGTTTGGAATAATGATCAACGCAACCAACGGTTTCGATGTCCAAAAACAGCACATCTTTTAAAAGTTGATTCATAGAAGCTACTCTTTTATAAAGGTATTAATTTAAGAATGTAAAACGCCCTCGAGCTGTAACTCTTTGACTAAAATTATGTTCGCATCGCAAATAGTATCGGGCACAAAGACAAATTTTTTGTCATAGATCTGCGTGCCCACATAGTAGCTAACCCAGTATTCGTTGTTTAAATGAAAGACAGAAGGATCGATGGGTTCAATTACAGCTGTGCTTTGTGCGGGCACCATATCCAGAAAATGACGCAGTGTAGATGTTCGTTGCGTTTCGCCATTTTTTTCACCATATCCTTTGCTTGCCACCAATGTGTTTTCGATGGGAAAAGAGTTGTTGTTGATGAGATACACTTTCCATTCGTAGTGATTCAGCAGGTTTTTTTCCCGGGCAATGGCCAGTGTTACATTTTCCACTCGTGGTATCTCAATATCTTTCTTCATGTTGATGATTTCGAATACAGCAAAGGTAAATTCAATTTATTTCATAATTGCTTGTCTTTTAGACTCAAAAAAATGGACTCAGATGGTGATGTGGACTTAATTTGCTTAAATTCACTCCGAATAAAAACCATCGAAATGAAAACAATTAAACCGTTTGGCTATACTGAAAGCAGAGTTATGAGAATTGGAACAGGATATCGGCTCAAGTTCAAATCTTCCATCAGATTGGCAATTGTAATAATAGCCGGGTTATTCTACCTGGCATCTTGCACGCCTAAGCCAAAAACACTGGCCGAATTGAATCCGCCCGCAGAAGGTTTTGATCTGGTTCATTCTGATCCGGCTGCTATCCAGTTAGCGGATAGCATTATGCACGCCATGGGGGGTCGTGAGAATTGGGATAATACCCGGTTTATTTCGTGGAATTTTTTTGGGCGCAGAGACTTGACGTGGGACAAGCAAACGGGGCGCGTGCGAATCGAGTCGCCAGGAGACAGCTCTATCTACTTAGTCAACATCAATACAGGCGAAGGAAGAGTGAAGTTCCATGGCGTAGAATTGACAGAGGCAGATACATTAAAAAAGCTGCTTGAGAGAGCAAAAGGTATTTGGGTGAACGACTCGTATTGGTTGACAATGCCTTTTAAATTGAAAGACACTGGCGTTACACTAAAATACATGGGAGAAGACACCCTAAAAAATGGACGGTACAACATTTTGGAAATGACTTTTGCCAACGTAGGCTTTACGCCAGAAAACAAGTATAAATTGTATGTGGGGATTCAAGATAAGATGATCAGGTACTGGGCGTATTACAACGATGCGAAAAAAGATACGGCTAACTTTGTGCGTCCGTGGGACAACTATCAAAAGTATGGAAATGTACTTCTGTCGGCAGATCGATCTGACAATGGCGGGCCGAAAAATGTAAAAGTTGTTGATGACTTGCCCGATAAACTATTTACCGATTTTTAAAAACCGCTGGCTCATTTTAAAACAAGTAAAGAGTTTTTACATTTACCAACAGCTCAGTAAAACCAAATGCCATGCTTCTTAACCTTGAAAGTGTACCGCCCTTTTATAAAAATTATGTGAAGCAAATTGACGAAGGTGACATTTTGCAGGCGCTTCGAATTTCAGGTCATCGTATGCAAGAACTTGTTCACTCTATACCCATCGGCAAGAGTGATTTTGCGTATGCAGATGGCAAGTGGACTGTTCGCGAATTGCTTTGTCACATGATTGATGCCGAACGCATTTTTGCCTACCGCGCGCTTAGGTTTGCGCGGAAAGACAAAACCCCACTGGCGGGTTGGGAGGAGAATGACTATGCGCCACTTGCCAACGCAGGTAATCGCAGCCTTGAAAAGATTGCTTCAGAGATGAATCATTTGAGAGCTTCCACCATCGATCTATTTGAAAGCTTCACTCCGGAAATGTTAACCTACAAGGGCACTGCCAATAAAAACGAAATGTCTGTTGCAGTTCTTGGCTTTGTAATTGCGGGTCATGAAACTCACCACCGAAAAATTTTGATCGAGCGTTACCTGGCTGATAAAAAGTGATGTGGAAAGGTTTTTATTTTGCTGGCCTACTTGGTTTCCTAGTATCGTGTGCGCCCACCAGAGGACTGGTAAAAATTCTAGCGGAAACAGAATCAAAGTTTAAAGACAATACGGGTTTTGCATTATACGATCCCGTCTCTAGAAAGTCGCTGGTTGACTACCATTCTGATCGGTACTTCACGCCCGCGTCCAACACAAAGATTTTCACATTTTACACTTCTCTAAAACTGTTGGGCGATACGCTGCCCGCGTTGAAGTATGAACAACGCAACGATTCGTTATTGATATGGGGGATGGGCGATCCTTCCTTCTTAAACCCCTACGTATTCCAAAATGGAAAGACGTTTGATTTTCTTGAGAGCAGAAAGGAGAAAATCTTTCTGTCAACCAGCAACTTTAATGCGCAGCGATTAGGCGATGGATGGGCGTGGGATGACTATTTGTACAGCTATTCTCCGGAGAGATCTCCTCTACCTTTGTACGGGAATTTATTCACGGTTTCCAAAAAGGCTTCCGGTGAGTTAGAAGCATCACCAACTTATTTTTCTAAACAGTTGGTAACAAGTACCGATGTCCATTCTACGGAGGAAATCGTCCGTGCCTTCGATTCGAACCAATTGACCTATTACCCTGGGAAAAAGCCAACCAAGGAATGGGAGATTCCCTATCATGTTACGGACGAAGTGTTAGCAGCATTATTGAGCGATACCTTGAGACAAAAAGTTTCTGTGATTAGCATGCCGTTGTCTGCCAATGCTACTCTTTTGCGGGGTACGCCTGCAGATAGTTTATATAAGGTGATGATGGAAGAAAGCGACAATTTTATTGCTGAACAATTGTTGCTGCAGTGTGCAGCCATCGTAAGCGACACGCTAAGTTCTGAAATTGCCATTCGCTATGCTACTCAAAATCTGCTTGCCGACCTGCCTGACAAACTGCAGTGGGTCGATGGCTCTGGCTTGTCTCGCTTTAATTTGTTTACGCCCCGCACAATTGTTAAACTTTGGGAAAAAATTTATAGTGAAGTACCCCGCGAAAGACTGTTCACCTTATTGGCAAAAGGCGGAAAGAGTGGGACAATAAAAAATTGGTACAAAGCTGAGCCGATCTATATCTACGGAAAAACAGGCACCCTAAGCAACAATCATTGCTTGAGTGGATTTTTGATAACAAAAAGTGGCAAGACACTAATCTTTAGTATGATGAGTAATAACTTTGTTGCGAGTAGTACTGAGTTAAGAAAACAGATGGAGAAAATATTTAAAATGATTTATGAGAAGTATTAGAATGTGTATTGGCTTCAGGCTTCAAGCCACAAGCTGCAAGCAGTTTGGCGTAAATTTAAAGTCCAGAATCTCCTTTGCAAAACATCATGTAGCCGACATCCGGCTAACAGCTTACGGCTTGTTGCTTACAGCCTTACTTCTTTCAACATCTTCTTTCTCTCAAACCCGTGATAGCCTCGATATAAAAATTGGGCAAATGATACTGATGGGTATTCCCTACGCAAAAGTCGATACGATCATACTGGACGAAGTAAGAAAAGGGAATGTTGGTTCCATCATTCTCTTCGAAAAAAACATTCCAAAAAAGGCCAGTGTATTTGCTGATTTGAAAAAAATCATATGGACCTACCAGGAAGCTGCACCGAGTCCAATTTTTGTTTCAATCGATCAGGAAGGAGGAAAGGTAAATCGCTTGAAAGAAAAGTACGGATTCACAAGATCCATCACGGCTCGCGCTACTGGTAAATCAAAGTCATTAGATTCAGCTCGTTTCTATGCTCAAGCTACTGCAGCAACACTTGCCGGACTAGGTTTCAACGTAAATTTTGCTCCATGTGTGGACGTGGCAGTCGAACCTACCAATCCTGTTATTGTGAAGTCAGAGCGGTCGTATTCGCCCAATGAAGATACCGTTGCGATCATGGCAGGAGAATTTGTAAAGCAACATCGTAAGTATGGTATCGTCACCGTGCTGAAACATTTTCCCGGGCATGGAAGTTCAACAACCGACTCTCATTTTGGAATAGCAGATGTTACTAAATCGTGGACACCAAGAGAATTGAAGCCGTACAAAGCCTTATTGGATTCTGGTTTGGTAGATGGTGTTATGAGCTGCCATATTGTAAATAGGGAGTTAGACAACGCTGGATTACCGGGTACGCTGTCAGCTGAAATGTTGAACGGAATGTTGCGGAAGAATCTGGGTTATGACGGTGTGGTTTTTTCAGACGATATGCAGATGGAGGCCATCACGAAGCAATATGGCTTAGATGAATCGATAAAAATGGCCATTCTGGCCGGTGTAGACATTTTGTGTTTTGCCAACAATGTACCGGGCAGTCAAAAGGTGAGCCCGCAACGTATTTTCTCAGTGATCCGTGACGCTGTTACGAATGGTCAGATTTCGGCACAACGAATTGATGAGTCTTATCAACGAATCAAGAAATTGAAAAGAAAAATGGACTTAACTTCTACCGACTACGAAGCGCAATTCAAGAAGGCACAGCTGAAGCAACGCCTAACGGCCATGCAGTTGAAAGCGGCACAGGAAGAAATTAAACTATTGAAAGAATCGGGTGGAAAGAAGAAGAAAAAGAAAAGGTCGAAAGAATAGTTAACTAAAACACCTTTTGTATGGGCGGACAAGTTCAAGAATTAAAGAAGCAACGAAAGCTACTCGTGTTTGCTTGTAGCGTATTAGCACTAATGGTATTTGTTGCCGGCATCTACGCGTTTGTTCAGCGTGGCATTGCTGTGGAAATGGAGAGACAGGCGATTGAAGCAAAAGTACAAGCCTTAGAATGTGAGAAGCAAGCGATCAAACAAAAGGAATTAGCCAAAAAAGCAATGGACGAAGCGCAGAGAGCAACACAGCACGAAAGAGAAGAATTCTTGCGTAAGTCATCTGGTTCACCTGAAAAAAACAAAAAATAGTTTACTATGAAGAACGATTTAACCAAGAGAAGGATTCTGGCCGTTGTGCTGGGTACTTCGTGGAGCATCACACTTCTTGCGTTTATTTACATCGGTGTCAATGCAGATAAACACGCTAAAGCAAAAGAGGAATTTCTCAAAGCAAAAATCGAAATGAAAGTGTGTCAAGAACATGCGGAAACACTCTCTATGCAACTTGGAGACCGGGAAAACCAACTTCGTAGATCGCTTGCAGAATTGGAAAAGACCCTCGTAGAAACAAGGCTGGCTAAGGAATTTGCACATGAACAATCGAAATTGGCAATGAAAAAAAAGTAACTGGAACGGTTACAAATGGTGGCTAAATATTTTAGAACGATTGAATGTCACAAGGGGTAAATTTCAACTAAAAGAAAACTATTTTTTTATGGATGCAAAGGAGTTTTTAACGAAAGTAAGAGTCAATATTATTGTTGTAAGCATTGCCATCTTTTTTTCCATTGGATTTTTCTTTTATGGACTAATAAATAGTATTCAAGCGCAGAAAAATAAAGAGCTTGCGCTAAGGTCTTTGGTAAATTTAAAAGAATGTGAAGCTGAAACACTGAAACAAAGAGAATACGCTGCGCAGGCCAATCTAGAAGCGGAACATCAAAAGCGACTAGCAGAAGAGGCATTCATAAAAATGCTAGAATTGCAGAAAAAAAGTAAGTAGAGATCGTGGAAATCTACAATACAATTCAATCGTCCACCAACGAAGTCCCAGTACTTATCAGCGTGCCCCACTGTGGCACGTTTTTTCCACCTGAGTTAAAAGATCAATATAAACCGGAACTCATTCAAGTACCTGACGATACAGATTGGTTTGTTGATCGACTTTACGATTTTGCCCCCGCACTCGGAATTACCATGATCACCGCTAACTATAGCCGGTGGGTAATTGATCTCAACAGAGATCCACAAAGCAAACCGCTGTATTCAGATGGGCGTGTTATTACTGGACTTTGCCCAACTACTAATTTTTTGGGCGAACCGATTTATCAAGATGAACGAAAGGAAATTTCTTCGATTGAAATCGAAAATCGAGTAAACCAGTATTACGGACCCTATCATCAAAAGATAGAAAAGGAATTAGCTCGCCTCCATCAAAAATTTGGTGTAGTGCTTTTATGGGACTGTCATTCTATCCGACAATTTGTTCCTTCGATTCATTCTGAAAAGTTTCCGGATTTAATTCTTGGTGATGCCGATGGCACCTCAGCTTCTTCTCCACTAATAGCTATTGCAGCCGAATCACTTCAGAACTCAGGCTATTCCTTTAGCCACAATTATCCCTTCAAAGGCGGTTACATCACACGCCACTATGGGAAACCCGAAGTCAATCGCCATGCACTTCAATTGGAGATGAGCAAAATCAATTATATGGATGATCATGAAATAAATTTCAACATGGCAAAAGCAAAGGAAATGCAAAGCACATTAAAAAGAGTGTTCAGAAATTTAATTGGTGAATTGAAGTAATACATGGCAAAGCCAGAAGATGAAGTAAACCGAGAAGTGGAAATTTGGAGTAGAGATAAAACTCCAGACGTAATTCTTGGGCATGCGAGGGAGATGAGGAAAAACCCGACTAAAGCAGAGCAGCTTTTATGGAGAGCATTGCGTGGAAGAAATCTCAGCAATTTTAAATTTAGGAGACAGCAGCCCATGAAGGGCTACATTCTTGATTTCTATTGTGAGGCAGCGAGACTTGGCGTTGAAGCAGATGGAGAAATTCATCTTGGCGAACAACAAAAAAGGTACGACCAAGAACGGACAGAATATCTCGCTGAATATGGCATAAAAATTATCCGCTTCACGAATGATCATATTATTAAAGCGATGACAGAAGTATTGATGGCAATCGAAGTAGAGGCAACTAAAAGAAGTAAAAGATGAAAGTAAATAATCCCTCACCCCAGCCCCTCTCCCAGGGGAGAGGGGTGTCAGAGGAACGAGGACGGGGTGAGGGATTAAGATTTTTCCGGTTCACTTCGCTGCTGCAAACGACAGGATGGCTTTCACCTGCTTATGTAGGTGTTGATAAACATGGGTTTATTCAATATTTAGATTCAACAGCTCCTTCCGAATCAATCGCCATAGAGGCAGTCCAAGGTTTTGCGCTGCCCGGTTTTCAAAATGCGCACTCGCACGCTTTTCAATATGCTATGGCAGGTTTGGCAGAGAATCATCCGAGCGGCATCGATGATGACTTTTGGACATGGCGTGAAGAAATGTATAAGTGTGCTTTGTCCGTTAACCCGGATCAGGCAGAAGCAATTGCAGCCATGCTGTATGCCGAAATGGTGAGGCATGGATATACGCACGTAGCTGAGTTTCACTATTTACATCATGACAAAGACGGGAAGCCTTATTCGAATTTGGTGGAGATGGGTGAACGAATGGTCAGCGCAGCAAAGACAGCTGGAATAAGGATTACACTTATCCCAGTTTTTTATCGAAAAGGAAGTTTTGGTCAAGAGCCACAATCTCGGCAGCGAAGGTTTATTTCAAAATCAGTTGACGATTATTTTAAGTTGCTGGACGCTTCTCAATCCGTAGTAAAAAGTTACGATTCGGGATCTCTTGGTTTTAGCGTTCACTCACTTCGCGCAGTTGATTTAGCGGACATCATAAAAACGTTTGCTCAAGGGCCGAAAAAGTTACCTTTTCATTTACATGTTGCAGAGCAACAAAAGGAAGTGGAAGATTGTCTCGCCTTTTCAGGAAAGCGACCCATGCAATGGTTGTTAGATAACCTGGATGTAAATGAGCGTTTTCATTTGGTTCATTCCACTCACTTGAATGATGAAGAGCTTTCACGGCTTACTAAATCAAAAGCAAATGTAGTATTGTGTCCCTCCACTGAAGGAAATTTGGGCGATGGTATCTTCCGAATGAAAGAGTATGTAAAAATGGGTGGGCATTGGAGCATCGGCACGGATAGTCACATTGGATTGAATCCGTTTGAAGAATTTAGAATGATCGACTATCGGCAGCGGTTAGTCACCAACAAACGAAACACATTTGAAGGAGATGCGGCCAGAACCATGATCAACGAATCGGTAACTCAAGGGCGCATGGCCATGGGCAGAGAAACGTCTGATCATTTTGAAATAGGTCAACCGTTTGATGCGTTGATTGTCAGCGCGACCACGCACTTGCTTGCCGATACATCAGACAAAAATCGATTAGCCTCGATACTCTTCACTGGCGATTCAAGTAGAAATATGGGAACCATTGTCAATGGAAACTGGGTAGTTAAAAATCAGCATCATCAGAATGGCCATGACATAAAAGTCACTTTCGCCAAAGTCATGAAAGAGTTAAAGAATCGATAACTCTGATTGTTCTTGTCTTCTACAAACTACTCTTGTAATTCATATATTTGTATCATGGAAACACGAGAAGAGGTTTTGAGAAAGATTAATTGGGATTATACTTATACTGTAGCTGAAATAGACACCATTCTAAAAGGAACGGATGATAGGATGAAGAAGCCTTTCTACATAAAACTATTAAAGACTTTTCGTTGGTATATTCTGAAGGATGTTCTTACCGAATGGGAAATTAAAGAGATGCTCTCTCCCGATGTGATCAATAATCTTCATGTCAATTCGTTGAAAGAAAAATACAAATATGTTCGACAAGTACTATACGGATAGACTTTACCCTTTGCAAGATCGGGTCCTCAAAGAAATTGAGAAATCGAACACATTTCTTTACCTAACAGGAGGCACGGTTGTAAGTCGATTTTATTTGAACCACCGCTACTCCGATGATTTGGATTTATTCGCTAACCAGCACGCTGACTTTGAAAAGGAAATAGATCGAGTAACGAATCATCTAAAACTTAGCTTCGAGGTAGACCTGCAAGTGAAAGAGGAAGCATATGGACGTGCTTTTGTGAAAGAGGATGACCTTCTTCTGAAAATTGACTATGTCAATGACGTGGGTTTTCATAAAGATGACGTAGGTGTTACTCCCTTGTTTTCTCGTACCGACAACTGGCGAAATATTCTTTCAAATAAGATCACTGCGTTGTCGCGAGAAGAAGGTAAGGATGCTGCTGATATCATTTATCTGTGTTTACGCTATACGTTCAATTGGAAAGACATCATTGAAGATGCAAAAAATAAAGACTCTTGGATTGATGAAGTAAATGCATCGAAACTTATGCATTACTTTCAACTTGAGAAGCTAAAGAAAGTAAAATGGATTGAGCAGCCCGATGACCAAAAGATTGAGGAATACCTTAGAATCATCGCCAAAGATATTTTGATGGGCACAGATAATTCTCTTGTGAATTTTCAAAGATAGAATGTTCAATGGGAAAAGATTGATTAAGCGAAAGATTGATCGCCAAAGAAACCTGCCACAGGAATCAACCTCGTCTTTGCTTCAGGGTACATTTCTAATAGTAGGGGGAGTATCTGCAACGATTTACTTTTGCGTAGACTTCTACAATGGAGCTATCGATTTCATTTCGGTCGGTGGACTTTTTCTTTCTATTCTTTCCGCGATAACAGGATATCATCTCATAAAAAAGGCAAATCGGGACAAATGATCTATTCGCCCTTCATCATCGTATTCGGGTTATCATAAAGTTCAAGCTGTTTTTCTCAGCTTTTTTTTCGTAATTAGGCGGAATAACCTAACCCGTCATGAAAAAATCACTACTATTATGCATTGGCTTTTTGCTAGCACTGGTTGCCTATGCACAAAAGGCAAAACCCAAAGCCGAAGCGGCTTCAACAGCTGCCTCAAAATCAGATTTATACAAAGGCCTGAAATGGCGTAACATCGGCCCCTTCCGCGGAGGACGTGCGAATGCAATCGCTGGTTCTCCAGTTGATCCGATGGTCTACTATGTAGGCTATACCGGTGGAGGCATTGGAAAGACCGATGATGGAGGTACAACCTGGAAGAATATTTCAGATGGCTTTTTCAAAGTTGGCTCTATTGGAGATATCGCGGTATGTGAGACAGATCCAAACGTAATCTATGTGGGAACCGGAGAGCATGCGGTGCGCGGTGTGATGACTTCTTACGGTGATGGCGTCTACAAGTCTACCGATGGTGGCAAGACTTGGAAGAACATAGGGTTGGAAAAAACCCGTCATATCTCTGATGTGATCGTTCACCCCAATAATTCAGATATTGTTTATGTGGCAGCTCAAGGTACTGTTCACGGAGCAAATGCAGATCGTGGTGTTTACAAGTCGATCGATGGAGGAACTACCTGGAAGAAAACACTTTTTGTCGATGAGAACACAGGTGCTTCTTCACTTAGTATGGATATGACAAACCCTCGCATTTTGTATGCAGCTACTTGGCAACATAGGCGCTATCCCTGGAAAGTGGAAAGTGGCGGTGCTGGTTGTGCCGTTTGGAAATCAACAGATGCCGGAGAAACCTGGAGTAAAATAATTGATGGCCTTCCAAAAGAAATGGGAAAGATTGGTGTGAGTGTTTCTCGCGCAAATCCGAATAGAGTTTTTGCAATTGTTGAGGCTGAGAAATCGAAGGCAGGCTTGTATCGTTCAGATGATGGCGGCAAAAAATGGAATTTGCTTTCAACCGATCAGAATATCACCTCCCGTTCGTGGTACTATATGGAAGTGTTTGCTGATCCGGTCAATGCAGATGTTGTATATGTGTTAAATGCTCCGATGACTCGCTCCATAGATGGGGGTAAAACATTTTCAACTATTCGCGTTGGGCATGGCGATACGCACGATTTGTGGATCAACCCAAGGAACAATCAAAACTTTGCTTTGGCCGATGATGGCGGTGGAGAAATTAGTTACAATACTGGCCGAACATTCTCGCCACTCAACAATCAGGCAACGTCACAGTTCTATCGCGTGATTGCCGATAACCGTTTTCCGTATTGGGTATATGGTGGACAACAAGATAACTCGTCAGTGGCTACACCTAGCCGGAATGGAAGTTTTGGAATTACGGACAAGGATTGGATCAACGGCCCCGGTTGCGAAAGTGCATGGGTGGCATTCAACGATCCCAACAATCCGGAGTTATTATATGGCGGTTGCTACCAAGGTCAAATTGATGTTTTAGATACTCGCACGAGCGAAACCAAAGACCTTCAAGAATACCCTTCTACAAATCTCGCCTTCGCTCCAAAGAAAATGAAATATCGTTTTAATTGGAACGCGCCTCTTATCAACTCACCGCACGATCCAAAAGTAATGTATCATGCGGCCAATGTCTTGTTTAAAACAACCAATGGTGGATTAAGCTGGGAGGTAGTAAGTCCCGACCTTACTCGTAACGATACAACCAAGCAAGACGTAAGCGGGGGCCCGATTACCAATGAAGGTGCCGGTGGAGAAAATTATAATACTATCTATTATGTAATTGAATCTCCACATGAAGTGGGTGTGATTTATACAGGAAGCGATTGTGGACTAGTTCATCTGACTAAAGATGGTGGAAAAAATTGGAGCAATGTTACCCCTGCAGGTTTGCCAGAGGGAATGATTCATTCTATCGAAGTGTCTCCACATGACAAAGGCACCGTTTATATTTCAGCTTCGCGTTATAAGTTTAACGACTATAGCAATATGACTTACAAATCTGTTGACTATGGAAAAACATGGACGAAGATTGGCGCAGGTGTTGAATCGGATGATTTTATCAAAGTAATTCGCGAAGACAAAAAGATAAAAGGATTATTGTATGCAGGTGCCGAAAGAGGATTTTATATCTCCTACGATGGAGGAACTTCCTTTAGCAAATTTCAATTGAACTTACCGGTTGTGCCTGTAACTGATTTGACGATTCGCGACAATGATTTAGTAGCCGCAACTGCAGGAAGATCTTTTTGGATACTGGATGACTTGGGCGCGATTCAACAAACAAAAGGAAATGTAGATGCTGCTTTAAAGATATTCAGTCCAAAACCTACTTATCGCTTGTCTTCGGTAACCATTCCGGAATATTTTGGAGATATACCAGGATTAGGTCGCAACCCTGCAAATGGTGTTTTGCTTGATTACTATTTGAAAGAGAAAGCAGATACTGTAAAAGTTACACTTGAAATTTTGGATGCCAGTGGTAAAGTGCTTCGTTCTTATACAAACAAGAAAGACGAAAGCTTCAAGCCCTATGCAGGTGGACCACCCGCAAAACAAACCATTCCGGCAGAAGCGGGATTGAATCGTTTCGCCTGGGATTTTAGAACCGAAGCCTTGAGCGGAGTTCAAGGCGTGTACGTCTATGGCGACTACAGTGGCTATCGTGTTGCACCAGGAAAATACAAAGCGCGCATCACGCACAAAGGCCAATCGTCTGAAACTGACCTGGAAATTATTGCAGACCCCAAGGTTACGGCAACGGCCGCTGACTGGGCTGCTCAACAAGAATTTTTAAAACAATCTGGTGAGCAGTTTGAGGAGGTACATAAAAACGTGAACAAAATGCGCCAGGTAAAAAAGCAGATTGAAACGTACAACGAATCGCTTAAAGACAATGCAGATGCGAAAGACATTGTCAACACGGGGAAAGAGTTGATCAAGAAAATTGAAAAGTGGGAAGGTAATTTGATTGAACCCAGAAGTAAAAACTTCCAGGACGTCATTAATTTTCCAAACAAGCTCAATTCAGAGTTTTTGCAGTTGCGTGGAGTTGCAGATCAACATGACCCTCGCTTAACAAAAGGAGTGCAGGATCGTGCGCGCGATGTGCAAGCCGACTGGGCAAAGTATAAACAGCAAATGCAGATCTTGATCAATTCTGATATTGGCAATTACAATAAGATGTTTAAAGACAAGAATATGCCTGCGCTAATTACTGAAACGAAAGAGACGATTATAAACAACTAATCGATTGTCGTATGAATTCAAATGGCTGTCCGAATACCGGATGGCCATTTGTTTTTAAAAAAGGTACTAAAAGGCAATCTGATAAAGCTACCTTTGTGGCATGCAAAATAATCAAAAAACAGCAACCGCTGCTTTCTTAAAGAATCTTGGCATCGCTGAGCTTAACGAAATGCAAGCAGCCGTTGTCGAAAAGGCTTCTTCTACAAGCAACCTGATGTTACTCGCGCCCACGGGATCGGGTAAAACGCTAGCCTTTTTGATACCTCTCATTAACAAACTAAAATCTGACGTGGTTGGCGTTCAAGCGTTGATCGTTGCTCCCTCACGGGAATTGTCACTTCAAATTGAAGACGTTTTTCGGTCAATGAAAACATCTTACAAAGTGAGCTGCTGCTATGGAGGGCACTCGGTAAAAGTAGAACAGAATAGTTTGAGTGAGGCGCCCGCTGTTGTAATCGGTACACCTGGCCGCCTAGCCGATCATTTTTTGCGCAAATCATTTGATCCACGAACGATCCAACTGGTAGTTCTTGATGAGTTTGATAAATCGCTACAGATGGGCTTTCTAAAAGAGCTCACTACTCTATTTAGAGCGTTTAGCGGAAAGCAAAGGCATCTCCTCACATCCGCTACACGGCTGGAGGTTTGGCCGGAATTTTTGCCTTTTACAAATCCGGAAACGCTCAATTATTTAAAAGATGAACCTGCCTCCAAATTGGAGTTAAAGTTAGTGCGCACCAATACCACAGATAAGGTGGAAACACTCATGCGATTGGTAGCTGGATTTAACCAGGAAGTCTGTTTGGTATTTTGTAATCACCGCGATGCTGTGGAGCGGATCAGTGCCTTGCTGGCACAGCATCAATTCGCGCATGGCATTCTCCACGGAGCAATGGAGCAGATCGATCGCGAAAAAAACCTGATTAAGTTTAGAGGTGGCGCTCATAATGTATTGATTGCAACAGACTTGGCGTCACGCGGGTTAGATATTCCAGAAATAAGACATGTCGTTCACTACCAGTTGCCATTACAGCAAGAAGCGTTTCTACATCGTAACGGCAGAACAGCCAGAATGCATGCAGATGGTAAAGCCTACTTGATTGTTGCTCTGGATGAAACAATTCCGGAATACATCAACAAGTCTATCGTGGAAGTAAAAGTGCCCTCAAAACTGGTTCTTCCTCCACCGCCTCTTTATTCATGCCTCTACATTAGTGCGGGCAAAAAGGATAAGATCAGCAAGGGGGATATAGTAGGTTTGTTAACCAAGAAGGGCGGCCTTAAGAGTGACGATATAGGGTTAATCACATTGCTTGACTTTTCTTCCTATGTAGCTGTTAGACGTCCGCTGGTTGATAAGTTACTAGCGGCAATCAAAAACGAAAAGCTAAAAAAAGTAAAAGTAAAAATTGAGATAGCTAATTGAGGATAGAGAATGTCATAAGATGAAAGAAAAGAAACACTGGAACGAGATTGCAGGTCGCTACAACGAAGAGATTTTTGACGTCTTCAAAAATGATCGGCAAAAAAGGCTTCCCTTTTACTTTGATAAACATAGTGGACCTAAAAAAACAGCCGTTGATTTGGGCTGCGGAAACGGAAAGGCCTTTGAATATCTTTCTCCACGATTTGGTGGGGTAGTTGGTTTTGATATCTCACAAAAGTTGCTTGATCAGGCAAAAAAACTTCCGTTTTCCAATACTGTGTTACGATGTGAGGATTTAACCAATGAGGAGGTTCCCTTGCCGAAAGCTGATTTTGTTTTTTCATGCAACGTAGTCATGTTCCCAAAAATTGAAATGAACTATGCCATGCTTCGAAACATTCATCGAACACTGAAACCGACAGGCAGCGCTGTTTTGGTTCTTCCAGCCTTGGAGTCTGTTCTTTTTTCTTCCTGGAGATTGATCTCTGTATATGCTTCTGAGGGTGTTGCTTCAAATGACATTCCCGCAGATGAATTTGACTACTTTAAAGCCGCCAAGCGCGACATCGTACAAGGGATTATTCACATTGACAACGTACCCACCAAGCATTATCTCGAATCGGAAATAGAAGTTGTTTTCCGAAACGCTGGACTGAAGGTAACAGCACTGGAAAAATTGGAGTATAAATGGGATACTGAAATGGATGCTCCACCCGACTGGCTGGGAAAGCCTTATCCCTGGGATTGGCTGGTGGAATGCAAGCGCAAATAGGTTGATCTGAATCCGTTACTCCAAAACAAATGTTCCAACCGCGTGAGCGGGCAAATAGGTGTTTGCAATTCTGGTTTTGAATCGAAGGGCAAAGTTTTTTCCGGACGGACTATCATTTAAAACGATAACTACCTTTTTTCCTGATGGAGTGATGAAGCCTACGTTACTGAGGTTTTCCGGTTGATTTGATGCGATTCGGATAGATCCAGGGGGTACAAATTTGGAAGCGTGCGCGATGATGAAGTAAGATACATTTCGTGTTACATCCTTTCCTATTGTTAGTGCTCCCAAGCAACGGTCACACCCACCGTCTCCGGTATGAGGGTTGAAATTTTGATCTGCTGCCAAATTCCATTCAAGAACAGCTTTAGCCCCATTGCTTGTAGCTCCGATAACTACATTTTTAATATGCCAAATTAAGTCCTCTCCAAACTTGCCATCACCAGATGTCCACTGTTCTGTAAAATAAATATTTTTGTCCGGGTGGGCTTTTTTTACAGTCGATAGAGCAGAGATGGAACCGAGATATAGATGAAAAGCAGTTCCGTCCACGAACTGTTTCGTGATCGGATCATTTAAGATGGAGATGGGATATTCGGGATGGTCACAATTGTGGTCGAACAAAACAATTTTAGTTTTGATACTGGCTGCTTTAAAAGTTGGACCTAAGTTTTCTTTTATGAATGTATTTTGTTCTGAGGAATTCAACACCATACTCGGTGTGTTATTTGGATTTTCAGGTTCGTTCTGAATCGTTATGGCATCAATCACAATACCCTCTTTGTTCATTTCTTCTATGTATTTCAAAAGATATTTTGCGTAAACTTCGTAATAATCAGTTCTTAAACGGCCTCCTTTCGCGAGGCTATTCGATTTCATCCAAAGTGGTGCAGACCATGGGCTTGCCATAATTTTGATTTTTGAGTTAACGGCAAGAATCTGTTTTAAAATGGGTATAAGGTTTTTTCGATCTTCGGCAAGACTAAATTTTATGAGTGCTGGGTCTGTTTCGCCATCTGGTAAATCGTTGTAAGAAAATACTTTGTCATCAAGGTCTGAGGCTCCGATGCTAATTCGCAAATAACTAATTCCAATTCCGGTCGAATCCATCCGAAAGAGCTCTTCAAGTATTTTTTTTCTTTCTGTCGCCCCCAACTTTTGATTCAATAGTCCTGCGCTCCCACCGGTTAATGCAAAGCCAAAGCCATCCATGGTTTGAAATGTAGCAGAGGGGTTAAGATCAATCACATCACCACTCGCCACTTGATCTTTAAATTGGATCGGCTCTGTTTTCCTAAGCAGATAAGATTGATCAGCGGATGTGATCCAGATACCTTTTTCAAGGCTATTGTGTTGAGCATGAACACCAGCATACGGTAAGATAACCAACCAGGCAAATACTGCCAGCCTTGTCGGGCTTGAAACAAATTGTGTATTCATCTTTTCCAAAGTTATTGAAATGATATGACTTCACTAGTGATTAAAATCGAATAAGAAACAGCTACTTTTGAGAAAGTAACAACCTACAAGGTTACTTTGTATTTGTGCGATCATGTTTCGCACCAAGACTTTTTAACGTTAAGCTAACAAAAAATGAAAACAGCATTGATTACCGGAGGTAGTAAGGGAATTGGTTATGGAGTTGCAGAGGTACTACTAGCTGCAGGTTGGCGAGTAGCGATTACTGGTCGCAACGTGGTACAAGTAGAAGAGTCTGCCAGAAAACTCAATCTTATAAATGCGGGTCATGCGATTGGTCTCGTAGCAGACGTTCGCGATTTTAAGCAGCAACAAGATGCCGTAAATAAACTGTTGCAAACTTGGGGGCAGTTAGATGTATTGGTTGCCAACGCAGGACTGGGCCATTTTGGATCGATAGAAACTATTTCGCTGGAACAATGGCATGAAACAATTGATACCAACCTTACTGGTGTTTTTTACAGTATCAAAGCTTGTTTAGAGGCGCTGAAAAAATCACAGGGATATATTATTACGATTGCGAGCCTGGCGGGCACCAATTTTTTCGCGGGAGGAAGCGCATACAATGCAAGTAAATTTGGATTGGTTGGTTTTACGCAAGCAGTGATGTTAGACGTAAGAGAGCACGGCATTAAAGTAAGTACGATCATGCCCGGTTCCGTGGCGACTGGTTTCAACAACCATGAAACTTCATCGAAAGATGCCTGGAAAATTCAGCCGGAAGACATCGGCCAGACTGTATTAAATCTATTGACAATGAATCCGCGAACGTTGCCGAGCAAGATAGAGATAAGGCCGTCTATGCCACCGGGCAAATAGACTGATCAGGTTTTTTTAAAAAAGAAGTTAAAATAGGAATAACGTTAGGAGCGTTGCACTTCCGCAAAAATCACGTCTAGCTCTGGCGAGCTAATCCCTAATTTTTCCGCTAGTTTTTTTAACATTGTCTCCTTCTTGCCCTCCTCGAAAACAAAATCCTCATCGGCTAATGCCGGAAACCGTCTTTTCAATAAAATCCGCTGTTCTCTCCAGCTTCTAATAATCTCCATAATAAGTAAATGTAGATATAATGTGCCAATTGGCATATCACTCATGATCTATTCTAATAGTACCTCAGCTTCATTTTGACCTGTTTCTTGCCAGTAAGCAGAAATTTAAAATCTTCGAAAACAGGCCTACGTAGTGCGGTATGGTAATAATCCGAGAATGCATGACCTTCCTTCGGCAACAGCCAACCCATGTCTAATTCCCAATTGTTGTTCTCATCATCTTGTAGGGCAATTCCCATCACTTTTGAGGTAAATCCATCGTAGGTGACGGTCAGTGTGCCGTCCTTCACGATTGTTTTTGGAACGACAATTCGAAGAAAGCCTTTCTTGTCAGGGAAGGGATACGTTTCATCATAAAATTTAAAACGAATCACACCCTTCGTATTGCGAATGTTTGTAACGGTGATTGTAATAGAGTAGGTGGCTTCACCAGGCAAGGCTCGCGGAGCATCCTCATTTTCCATAAAGACAGAGAACGAGTCGGTGCTATCATGCGGACGATAGCTGGCAACACGAGAGGTGTCTTGTTGCCCAAAAGCTGTCAACGAAAACGCGATCAACAAAAACAAAACCAATTGATTCATCCACCTATTCAATGTGGTAAGATACTATTTTCTAATCACGTGTTTGCAATAAGTTGCTGTGACATTGACCTCTAATTTCAGGGTTAGTAGAAAATGACTCTTAAAGAATCATGTTGGTTTATGACTTTATTGTTTTGTATTGATGATTAGTCTTTCTATTTTGTAGGTGAGCGTAGACCTGTTGAAAGGCATATAGAACTGCGAAAAATATTGAAAGTGATAGTTAAACTAATAGGATTAACGGCCAACAAACTAAAATCCGCTTTTTTGGATTTATTGCCGATTATTTTGGTAGTGTCGTTTTTTCAATTTGCGGTTCTCAGGCAACCTTTTCCAAACCTTTCTGAAGTTATTGTGGGTTTAGTTTTTGTTGTGATAGGGTTGACTCTTTTTATAGAGGGGTTAAAGATTGGCTTATTCCCTCTTGGTGAAAATTTGTCCTATGCCTTAGTAAAAAGAGGCAGTTTGTTTTGGCTTTTACTTTTCTCTTTTCTACTGGGCTTTTCAACAACGATTGCAGAGCCGGCACTCATTGCAATCGCAAAAGAGGCAGCTCGAATTGCTGTAGAGGCTGACTTACTTCAGGCAAAGCACGAAACCAACTATGCTTTGGGCTTACGTCTGTCAGTGGCGCTGTCAGTTGGTCTTGCAATATTGCTAGGTGTTTGGCGTATTATCAAAGGCTGGCCAATTTATTACTTCATCATAGGCGGCTATTTGTTGGTGATGCTTATGACTTTGTTTGCGCCAGCCGAGATTATCGGTATTGCTTATGACTCTGGCGGTGTAACCACTTCAACAATTACAGTACCTTTGGTTACAGCACTTGGTGTAGGGTTGGCATCAGTAATTGAAGGCAGAAGCCCGTTAACAGACGGATTTGGGTTAATTGCTTTTGCTTCTTTACTACCCATGATTTTCGTAATGGCTTATGGTATTATAATTTTCAGATAGAAATGCTAAAGGAAATTCTAAACACCTTCATTTCTACCATACAAGATGTGGCTCCTATTGTGTTGCTGATTGGGACATATCAGATTTTTGTTATCAGGAAAACTATCCCGGACCTTAAAAAAGTACTACTTGGAGTTGCCTTTGTTGTATTTGGCTTAACTTTTTTTTTAATCGGTTTAGAGAAGGCTCTTTTTCCTATAGGAGAAATTATGGCAAAACAACTTTCTGACCATTCTTTTACAGCCAAACATTACTCAGGCGCACTTACAGATTGGCAAGCCTACTACTGGGTTTATATTTTTGCAGGGCTAATCGGTTTCTCGACTACTATTGCAGAACCTTCTTTATATGCGGTAGCAATAAAAGCTAATGAGGTCTCTGGAGGCACCATAGAAACTTTTACGTTAAGAGTGGTAGTGGCTATTGGGGTGGCCGTTGCTTTGGTTGTCGGAACTTTTAGGATTGTGGTCGGACAATCATTGGTGTTGTATATTTTATTCGGATATATAGTAGTTATTATTCAAACTATTTTTGTACAAAAAGACATAGCCTCATTGGCTTATGATTCTGGCGGTGTTACCACATCAACTGTTACGGTTCCAATAGTTGCTGCGTTAGGTATCGGTTTAGCCACTACCGTTCCGGGGAGAAATCCTGCTATAGATGGCTTTGGGCTCATCGCATTTGCTAGTGTTTTTCCAATTATTACAGTGCTAGGCTATGCACAAATTAAAAGTCTAATAATTTTATACAATAAAAAGCGTCAATAATCATGAGATTTAAATTAATTGTGGCTTTTGTTAAGCCTGAAATTTCAGACAATGTTGTCAAAGTAGCTAAAAAGGCAGGGGCTACTGGAGATGTAGTTATTCAAGGTAAAGGTTCGGGGCTTGAATCCACGAGTTTTATGGGGCTTTCTATTCACGACAAAACCAATGTTGTTTTGTTTGTGGTAGAAGAGCACCTTGTCAATCCAATAATCCAATCAGTAAGGGAAGAATGTCGTTTGGAAGATCCGGGCAATGGAATAGTATTGGTTTTGAGTATTGATAAGGTAGCGGGGTTATCCAAACAAATCAAACAAATCAGACAAAATCTAACTAACGAAAACTTATAAATCAAAATCATGGAAACATTCAAAACAGCTAAAGATATCGCTTCAGATAAACTATTCTTCATTGACGGACTTGCAAGTGTCAGAGATGCTGTGCTATTACTGAAATCTAAAAACGTACAAGCGCTTATCATTAAGAAAAGAAACAATGGAGATGCTTATGGCATAGTTACATTAACTGACATTATAAAAAGTGTAATAATTCCTCAAAAAACTATTGACGAAGTAAGCGTTTACGAAATTATGATAAAACCAGTTTTCTCAATTCCTTCTCAACTGAATGTAAAGTATGTACCAAGACTCATGCTGAACCACAATATCAAAATAGCCCCTGTTGAGGAAAACGGTGAGCTTATTGGAATGATTGACTTTTCCCAATGCGTATTTATGTCAATAGAAGATTGACGATCTTGAATAAAATTAGAGATTGAAAGCAAACGGTGAAGTGCTTAGAAATGGTCAACTGAAACGTTGGTGATGTTTCGCAAAATGGTTGGATTGCTTTATTCCGTTATCATGATTGCAAGACTAGTGTCCATGGAGGCGGCTCACTCCACATTGGGAAAGCGCAGCTAGCCCCTTTAAGTGTCCGGCTTACAAGTTTATTTTGTACGTAAGTTTCCTCCTTACGCATGAACAATACGCAAGGTTAAGTGAAATATAAATTGCGATTTACTGGTGTGATGGTAAAGGAAGACTAAAGTATTCTCTTAACAAGCACCTTATCAATACTTCTGCCATCCATATCCACTATTTCGATGGACAGGTTTTTCCATGTGAATTCATACCCAAGGTGTGGGGCCACGGTAAATTGAGAAATAAATTCTTCAACCGTATTGATTTGCGAAAGATTCTTGTCGTTTGTTATTTCAATATCAAAATAGCGCGCTAATTCAGGGAGGGGAAGTGAGGCATCAATAAGAAAGGAATTGTCGCTGCGCGGAATGATTTCCTTCTTTTCGTGTAGTTGTTGAACGAAGTCATCAACGAGCATACCGATCAAATCATCCAAGGTAAGAATGCCCTGGACATTGCCTACGGCATTAACCACCAGGGCAACATGCTGTTTTGACTTTCGCAGTGTTTCCAGTGCCTTATAGGCGGTGGTGCTTTTGCTCAAAAGTATGGCTGGTCTTATATGCTTCTCTATTTCAAACGAATCTTTTTTGAGCAGTGCATTAAGGATGTCTTTCGTATAGATGATTCCCTTGACATGATCGAGACTTCCCTCGCAAACCGGAAATGACATATGAAGGGATGTAGAAATTTTTAACCCACTTGTTTCCAACGCGTCTTTGGTGTCCAGCCAGTCAATGTTTTCACGTAGTGTCATGAGCGTTCCGATGGTCCGGTCACCCAGATGAAACACATTTTCTACAATATCCTGTTCGATTTCCTGAACAGTCCCTGATTCAATGCCCTCCTGAATAAGGGCTTTAATTTCTTCCTCGGTGATATCACCCCCACCGGATTTCTTAATATGAAATAGTCTGAGTAGTAAGTCGGTCGTGAAGGTGAGTAGCCAGATAAAGGGTGCTGCCACGATAGAAATTGCATACATGGGATAGGCTAGAATTTTTGATATCTTTTCTGGCATCGTAAGCCCGATGCGTTTGGGAACAAGTTCGCCAAGCACCAGTGACAAGAAGGTGAGAATAACTACGATAATAGTGAAAGCAAGTGTTTCGCTGTAGGGTTTTAGTAATTCGAATTTATTCAGATAGCTTTCAAAGTCATCCTCTATTTTTTCTCCACTATAAATTCCGATCAGGATGCCAATGAGCGTAATTCCAATTTGTACCGTAGATAGAAATTTACCAGGATTACGAGAAAGCTCAAGTGCTTTTTTTGATATCTTCTCTCCTCTTTTTGCTGCTGACTCCAGGGCGGATTTACGGGAAGCTACCATCGCTATCTCCGCCATCGCGAAAATTCCGTTTAGCAAAATCAATAGTAGAATTATCAGCACTTCTGTCACTACATGGTAAGTAACCTTATTTTATACAGGTTAACCTTATTGGCTACTCTTAGCTATCGTAAACCGTTTTCCGATTTCATAGACCACAATACTCAGCACCGCATAACTGATTAATATTATCCATTCGCTTAATCCAAGCGGAACTGTATGCAACAAGGTGTTAAAGAATGGAATATACACAGCTATCAGAATCAGGCTTATTCCCAAAATCAATGTTGCCAGTAAATACTTATTATCAAAAGGATTTAGTTTGTATACGGGCACACGGAAGCCGCGGATGGCAAAGATGTAGAAGAAGGTATTCATGCCTAAAGCAACAAATGTTACGGTTCGTGCAAATTCCAGATTACCGGTGCTCTTCCAGAAGTAGTAAAAAATGACGAAGAGTAGCGTGTCCATCACCAGAGCATAAAACAGGATCAACTTTTTCATTTCGTTGCTGATGAGCGGTTCATTCTTATCACGTGGCTTACGTTTCATAAGGCCTTCATCAATTTCATCAAAGGCTAGTGCCATGGCGGGCAATGAACTTTCAGCCAGTTTTATCCACAGAATTTGTGCGGGTAGCAACGGTAGCGGTAATCCAAGCAATACGGCCCCTCCTACTACAATCATTGTTGAAAAGGCATCGGTGAGTAGAAACAGAAGTACTTTGCGGATGTTATCAAAGATTATTCTACCCCTGCGCACTGCCTCAACAATAGTATTGAAATTATCATCCAGTAACACCAGGTCAGCCACATCTTTTGAAATGTCGGTACCACTGCCCATGGCAACACCAATATTTGATTTTTTCAAAGCTGGTGAATCATTTACTCCATCACCGGTCATGGCCACCACTTCTCCGTTGCGCTGAAAGGCGCTTACTATCTTGCTTTTGTGTTTCGGTTCTACGCGAGCAAAAACTTTGATGTTGCTCACGCGCATGGATAATTCATCATCAGAAAGCAGATCCAATTCCGCGCCTTCAATCACTTCTCCAGCGCGCACCTGCATACCCAATTCATTGGCAATAGTAGCGGCCGTTTGTTTGTGGTCACCAGTTATCATTATAGGTTTTATACCGGCTTCACGGCATTGCTGAATGGCATCTACTACTTCCGGCCTGAGCGGATCTCTGAATGCTACGAGTCCGGCAAAAACAATATCCTTCATATCAGCCGGTGAAAATGCATGCTCATATGGCTCATACACATTCTTAAATCCAATACCAATTACCCGCAATCCTTTTGAGGTTAATTCCTGAAATGCTGTTTTAATTTTATTTATATCCTCTTGCCGCATCGGGAAGATGGACCCGTTGCTAAAATAGAATTCTGAAAAGGAAAGTATTCTCTCAGGTGCCCCTTTGGTATAAATGATTTTTAAAAGTTGTTTCTCGGGTGATGCGTGAAGCGTGGCCATGAATTTATGTTCTGACCCAAAGGGGATTTCTGCAATTATCGGTGATTGTTCAAGTAGAGAATTTCGGTCAATACCGAAATCATGACCTGCGAGCAGCAGTGCCCTGTCGGTGGGGTTGCCGCTTGCATGCACTTCTCCACCTTTGTTTTGAATAAACCCCGCGTTGCACATCACCGATATTTCAAGTAATTTTTTTATGTCGGGATGCAAGGATGCCGGAACTGATTCACCGTGTAAAACTGCATCGTACGCAATAAAGCTGTCGGTGCGCATTTCGCCCCGGGTGAGTGTACCGGTCTTATCGGCACAAATAACCGTGACAGACCCCAACGTTTCGGCAGCCACCAGTTTTCGCACCAATCCATTTTTCTTCACCAGTTTATTCATCCCCACAGTGAGTATTACAGTCATGGCAGGAATCAATCCCTCGGGTACTGCCGATACAACTACCGCCACCGCGGTCATAAACATTTCTAATAAGGGGATTCCGGTAAAAATGCCAACGGCAAAAATGATAACGTTTATGACCACCAGAATTATCCCTAACCATTTTCCAAAAACCAATAACTGCACTTGCAAAGGTGTTTGCTCCTCTTCAGTAGACTGCACCATGGTAGCGATGTTACCAAGTTCCGTGTTTGTTCCCGTTGCGGTAACAATAGCTCTGGCATTTCCACTGGCAGCGACAGTGCCCGCATAGATCATATTTTTTCGTTCTGCAAGCGGAGTCGTTTCGGGTAATGGATTGACTTGTTTAGACAATGGCAGCGACTCACCGGTGAGTGAGGCCTCAATAGTTGAAAAATTGCTAACCTCGATAATTCGCGCATCAGCAGGAACCTTATCACCCGATGAAATGAGGATTACATCGCCAGGAACAATTTGTTCGTGAGAAATAGAAACGGGTGTGCCGTCACGCAGCACCTTTACATCGTAGCGGATCAGCTTATTCAATCGCTCCAGTGCCTGTCCGGCTTTATACTCCTGGAAAAAGCCAATCACACTACTCACATAAATTACAACAGATACGATAATCGCATCAACCCAATGCGAAGTCAACACACTGATGACGAATGCAGCAAAAAGAATGTAAATAAGCGGATTCTTAAATTGCCTGAAAAAAAGTGCCACCACGGAAAGCTTTTTCTTATCAGGCAGTTTGTTCAGACCATGCGTTCGGATTCTTTCTCTAGCATCGACACTATTCAATCCAAGCTTTCCAGTATTCAGCATCTCCTGAACTTCTGATATGGGTAATAGATGGTGGTTCATATACTAATGGAAGCGGTATAAATTCTATTTACGTTTTAAGAAATAAGGTTAATCAATTGGGAACGTGATTATTTTTTCCTTTTCCTGAAAACTAACAATGGGCTTTTCGTATCAAACGAGAGCGCAGCCGATTTGCTGGAAAGGAATATTCGTTCATACCAACCCCTGTTTTGTTTTGTAAATAACACTACCAGGTTTGGTTTGGACTTTTTGATATCCATTTGCAAATGATGGCTTAGTGAATTTTCGACATGTAATTTCCGGAAATGGAATGTCACACCTTTTGAAACGTACCGGGCTGCTATCTTCTCTAATTTCATTTTGACCTCTTTCAGCGGTAAAAGAAAATCATAATGATAAACAGAAACTCTTGCCTTCAGTGGCCTGGCAAAACCAACTACCTTGTTTATTTCTCCCTTAAGATTATTGAAATCAGAGGAATACAGAATGTGGGAAATTGGGCTTACGCGATATGTTTTAGGCACAACTATAACAGGTATGGGAGAAGTAGTGAGAATAGCTGAAGCCGTTGTACCGATCAGTTTTTTAAACGCACCTGCACCTCGAGTGCTCATGCAAATGTAATTAGCTTTGATGTGTTTGGCGAAGTCAATTACCCCATGACCTACCTTATACCCCTCAGCAACAACAAACTGCGCATCTCTGGCCTTCAATCCGGTCTCGTGCGATATCTTATCTACAAATTGTCTGAGGCGAGCATGCGTTTTTTTTAATTCAACTGCTGTATAGGAGTTATACTTTTCTAAACTCCAGCGGGTAGGCTTGGGCAGTTCCTGCGAATGAAAAAAAATGAGTTTGTTTTTTGTTTGCTTAGCCAATTGAAGGGCAAAGCGAATCCCTGCCTTAGAGTTAACAGAGAAGTCAGTAGTAACCATTATTTTATTCATAGCTCAGTTGATTTTGTTTGGTTAAAAATTATGCATGGCGTAGATGGCTTGTTTCCGTCTAGATGAAAAGATTGAAGCAAAAGGGACAACACGTAAGTAAGTTCATTTTTTATTTCTTAAACGTCAGTAGTGGAACGTGGCTTAGAAAGGCCATTTTCCGTGTTATGCTTTTGCTAAACAGTTTTTCGAAAAACGTCAGCTTGTGAGTAAACATAGCCAGCATATCCGTTTTATGTTTTAATACGTATTCATCAATCCCCTTTGCAGCATTGTCATGGAGGGAGACTGTAAACGTAATTTTTTTATAATCCATTGTTTTTGAAAGTTTGGCTACAGTTTTTTTTATGTCCAATTTGCTTTCTCGTGTCGGTGGGATAATATGAAGTATGTGGATCCCTGCATTAAAACATTTAGCAAATGAAACCACTGTTTTTAATTCATCCTTAAGGTTAGTAATGTCGGTAGCATAAACAATATTTTTTAAACTGGTAAACCTGGCAAATTCAGGCACTGTTATTACGGGGATACGACTTTTATCAATTACAGCCGCTGCATTGCTCCCTAGCAGAATTTTTTTCAAACCCGTTGCTCCTTTTGTTCCCATCACAATAAGATCAATGTCATTATGCTGAGCGTAGTTAATTACCACGCCTTCAACTGGAAAACCCTTCATGACATGGCTTGCGATATCTATCTTTCCTTTATTTTCAGATCTGATTTCATTGATCAATTTGGCAAAATCCTCAACCGCATTCTCGGCCATTTTATCTTCCAGGTATTTTACATTCACGGCTACCCTTCCAGGCGAGCTATCTAGATTGACAACACTTAACAAAATAAGTTTTGCTTTGAGTTTTTTACCAATCCTAACAGCATACTGAATTGCCACTTTAGATAGTTTTGAAAAATCGGTAGGAACGAGAATGGTCATAATATTTTGTTTTTAAATGTGTGTATATGAGTCTTCACTAAAAATCATTATAGCCAGATTGAGGTTGTACAGCATGAAAGACTAGGAGCGGTAAACAAGCCTGATAGACCATTTTTTTTGAAAGACTGGAGCTAAAGAGTTTTTTAAAAATACTCCTCTTTCGCATAGACAATGCAATGAGGTGCGCCCCGACAGCGTCCACAAAATGATCAATACCTTCCTGCGTATTTTCATGATGCATCACATAATAGAAGGGCTGTACGCCACGAACCTCTGTCGCTACGGCCTTTGAAAAATCTTCGATCAGATCACTGTCAGATCTTAAATTTTCTTTTGAAACATGAAGGAGAATAAACTCGGCTTTCAGGCGCTTGGTTATTTTTATAAGCTCTTTCACGGTTTGTATATCAGTGTCTTCATAGTCAGTAGCAAACACAATTTTTTTAGGCAATGCCAGGGTTGTGTTCGCGGGCACCGCAAGAACTGGGCAGGTTGCCCTTTCGATAACAGAAGCCGTATTGCTTCCAAAAACCATTTTTGCAAGGCCACTGGCTCCTAGGGTGCCCATCACAATCAAATCTGGCTGGCTATTTTCTGCTTCAAGTACGATCTCTCCAACCGCGCTTCCCATTCTCACAAGGTGCTCACAACTTATTCCATAATCTTCTGAAAGCGCGGTGGAGATAGTTTGGAGCTTCTCCGTTGCTTCATTCACTATTCGGCCAATCTCCTCTTTGATCAATGGATAAACAACGTTTCCACGCGTAACGGGCGGGGTATAGACATGTAGTAAGATCAAATTTGCATTCATGGCTTTACCTAGTAATGCGGCATAGTTAAGCGCATGACCCGCATTGTTCGAAAAATCAGTTGGGATGAGAATTTTCATAATGATACTCAGTAGTATTATTTGACACGCGATTTAAGAAAGGTGAGTAAGGGAAGTTTTATCTGGTAAACAAGTTCTTCCGTTTTACTTCGTACAAAGAGCTTATCGAATAAACTTCGCTCTTCTGGAAACATGACTAGTATCTCTGGTTTGTTAATTTTTAAATACCGTTGTAGCTGTTCGATAATCGTTAGCCCGGGTCGTTCTTTTTGTACAATGATTTTCAGCCATTTATATTTGACCTGCTTCGCTAAGTACTTCTCATCTATGATTGGTTTAGCATTGCCTTCAACAAAATTTTAATTGAGAATTTCAATTACCGCCTTCTCTGGGCTAGCTACAGGAGCTATGCAGCGAAGTTCATTCACAAGGTTTTTGAGATCAGAAGAATAGACTATCGTTTTTAGTTTTCTATAGCGATACCGTGGTGGAATTGCTAGTACAGGAGCTGAGGCTTTAAAAATGATCTCTGAACTAATGCTTCCAAAAAGCTTTAATCCGGTAGCACCGTGAGTTCCGACTATAATCAGATCAACCTTTTGGTCTTTTGCAGCAGCAACTAACGTTTCGGTAACAAAAATCCCGTTCTTAGCCACTACGCTAACTCTTCTTGCATTCTTCTTAAGATGAAGATCGAGATAGATTTTACCTACTAAACTCTCTAGCTTTTGCTGTTGGATGCTCTCCTCTTTTTTCTCAAGCTCCAGAAATACAGCTTGACTTATTGTTGGGTTGATTCTTGCCATGCGCACAACATTGAATACTACGAGGTGGCATTTGATTGTTGTAGCGTATTGAACCGCATACTTCAGGGCATTGTTCCCTGTCGTAGAGAAATCAGTGCATACTAATATTGTTTTCATTTTATTATATTTTATGTTTCATTTTTGCGCAAAACTTAATACTGGCACCCTCGTATGAAAAAGAATTGTTTCAGCAATACCCAACTGATAACCTGCTTCTCGTTTTCGCAAATTTGTGACGAGGGCAATCATTCCTGCCTTTGATTTTTTAGCATAGTTAATAACACCTGTTTCTATTTCATGATCCTGATATACTACACACTTAAATGTAACCTGTTTCTGTGCATGCACTTCAGCTTTCATTCTTGTTAACAGCTCCTCGCTATCTTTAAGCCGAGTTAGGGTGTTTACATATAGCAGATCAATAGAGGCTTTTAGATTTGCCGCTAAATTTTTTGCTGTATTTACTGACCGGGTGATGTTTCCTTCAAAATCAGAAGCGAATATGATTTTCCGGATATCCTTTGGAGTATAATTTTTCTTTACTGAAAGTACTGGACAAGAAGCCATTCGCAATACACGTTGCGCAGTCGATCCAATGAATAAGCTAGTTGTTTCACCGGCACCATGAGCACCCATTACTATCAATTGTATGAGATGAGCTTTGGCAAAGGAAAGAATTTGCTCGAATGGGACATCGCCTTTTACTGTAGTAGTGACTGTAATACTTTTGAAAATCCGGCTCCTGGCAAATTTTTTAAGCTTGGTTTGAGCATCTACAAATCTTTTCTCTAATACAGAATTTTTCTGTCGCTCGCTAGGGGATTGATTAGCCCAACCCACAGGAATATTAGCCACATGTAAGAGGTGAACGGTTGCACCAGTTTTCTTTGCTACGTGTACCCCCATTTTTGCAGCACTAATTGAATAGGCAGAGAAATCAATCGGAACCAGTATATTTTTCATAACTCATCTATTTTATAATCAAAACAACTTTCGTATTAATCTCATCAGTATAATTATTTGGTGCATAGCAATCATTATGTTTACGCAGAAGTATTATTTGAGGAAGAAGTAGTTATTACTTTAAAAACCAACTCCGTTAAGTATTCTGTAATACCACCCACTTGATCAATCGGTATTTCAGTAAGGGATGGTAAATGATTGGCAAAATAGCGCTGATCATAAGAGCTTTCTATAATTGTTGAAATCAATGCAGTCGGATAGCGATAGCCTGGATTGATTTCTCTAACAATGGCAGCCACCTTTTTACAAAGTCGTTTATAACTTAAGAACAATCCCTCTTTATTTTCTTCATCTACCTGTTTGGTCAAATAGACTTTTTGCGATTCGGCAATCACAATTCGGTATAGAGCAGCCTCATCCACTTGTGGAATGCGAGATTCTTGCTCAAGAGGTGTGGTCAACAACTGGAGGGCTATCTTCAGACGTTCCTCCGGGGGGTTAATATTGGCTGTTGCGATGGTAATACGGTAGTCCAACCAGGTCCAATACCAGGTAAGGTGGTAAATCAGTAGCCTGTGTTTATTCTCAAAGTAACGATAGATGGAGGCTTCCGTACACGGTATGTTGTCAGCAAGTTTTGCAAACGTGAACGATTCAAAACCAAGTTTATCAATCAATTCAATGCTATGCTGAATGATTTTCTTACCAAGATCGGATGAAGATGGATCTTTTGTATACACTGATTCATTGATTTTTATCTGAATATTGTTGAGGCTTTCCATTTTCAATTTGTTTTTATATTTAAAACGTGTGCACGTGGTTCGATCAAAGAAATTTTAAGTGATCGTGTAAACCGATCATGATCATTTTTCTATCGCGTCAAAATCAGAATTTCGTCCTCATCAGATTTGATAACAGTAAAGCTTTCTTTTAACAATAGTAATACTATCATAATGACTAAACTATGATAAATGTCATGATTGCCGGTTCTTGCCACTGAGAGTTCGATTAACCGTTTAAATTTTATTCTATTTCACATTAGAAATTCATTAGAACAAGAGTGTGGGGCTCGAAAACCCGATGATCGGAAAACTGAAATGGGTATTGAAAGAAGCGGTTGTTTGGCACTTGCCATCGCTCGCCACAATTGCAGTGCCGTGGATGTTGGGATATTGTGAGTCTTTGTTCATTGGGCGCGTCCCAAGGTTTGTTTTTTTGTTTTGATTCCCAGGTTATAGAAGTAAGCGTTCACTTGGCCGAGTGGAGAATTAGAGTTGGAAAAGTATCACCCATTAATTGTTTCTTGTCTTCTCAATTGAGTATAACTCTTGGCTCTACGCATATTTCTTCACAATACGAGCCTATCTCTTCGCATTTCATGTATTTTAGGAGTAATGGACATTTATTAGGCTGGTTTTTAGACGATAGTCTTTAATGGACATTTATTAGGCTGTTTATTTTTGAGATTTGGGTTGGATTTAGATAT
>Ga0209972_10000408_pt1 | contig 41658 bp, 22 predicted proteins | sample NOAtaG_7_FD_187302 | JGI IMG/M metagenome (GOLD analysis project Ga0209972, IMG submission 187302) | Freshwater lake microbial communities from Lake Erie, under a cyanobacterial bloom - NOAA_Erie_Diel1S_2200h metaG (SPAdes) (version 2) | ecosystem: Environmental > Aquatic > Freshwater > Lake ...
TTGAACTGAAAAACCGGTTAAGTTCTTGATTATCAAACGATGTAGCCTCGACGGGAATCGAACCCATATCTAAAGTTTAGGAAACTTCTATTCTATCCGTTGAACTACGAGGCCCTACACCATCCCCTCAACCCCCAAAACACCCCCAAAAATACACCTTTTTAAGAGCGTTTGAACCGGGTAGGGGGGGATTTCACCCCAAAAGGACCCGGATATTGCACGGTACTTGCACGCTTGTTGCTCGGTACTTGCACGCTTGTTGCTCGGTACTTGCACGCTTGTTGCTCGGTACTTGCACACCACTTGCACGCTTAATGCTCTGGAAAAGGGGGGGTCAATGGGGAGTCCGGACCTCCCTAAGACCATGGGGGTATGGAACCGGTGGAAATATTTCCAGAGGTGACCACTCATCCAGTTTCATGAGGTCTAAGGACATCGGTTTGACCCTCTTTGTCACAGGCGTTTGTTTTAGGTTATTTCATGATTTGTTTAAATAACCCTCAATTGACCCCGTTTATGACCCTATTAGAGGGGTTTATGGACTTGTAATCGGTGTGAGGTATATTTGGAAATATCAACCGAATTACAATGAATAAAACCAATAAGATTTTATTATCCTTTTTTCTAATTCTGATTTCAGGAATGGGATATTCACAGTCCGTTCCATCCTATGTTCCAACCAATGGACTGGTGGGATGGTGGGGGTTCAACGGGAATGCTCAGGATGGTTCGGGGAATGGGAACCATGGGACGGTGAATGGTGCAACATTGACAACGGATAGGTTTGGGAATCAGAATGGGGCCTATAGTTTTGATGGCATTAGTAATTTTATAGAGTCTGTTACATCTGGGCCAGGTGGTACGGGTATTACATTATCCTTATGGTATAAAACAAACCGATATATTGCAACCGGTAATTATGTTTCAGATATATTTAGTTACGGTAGTACTTCATGGGGCTCTCTGTTTGAAGCAAACTTTAATCATTGGTCTGCGCAAACGTTAGGACCTTGTTTTGGTCCCTCATTTACTGCCCAAGGCACATTAATAAGTCGTGGTGGACCAGTTATTCCTGACACTACTATTTGGCATCATGTAGTTATTGTTTTACCAATAGGAGCTAGTAGCCTATATGATGTTCTGTTTTTTCTAAATGGTTTAGAACAACAAGGTGTCTGTTCATTTGCCAATTATGGAGCTCCACCCATTAACATAGGAACAGCCCTTCCAATTAGGATTGGCAAGGGACACATCAACAATGGAGTTCCTTTTTACGGCCAACTTGACGACATCGGAATTTGGAACCGAGCATTAACGCAACAGGAAATCACCAATCTCTATAACGCACAATCGGGAATAACTATCCCCACCCTAACATCCTGTCTTGGCGACACCTCATCGGTCACCATTTCCCATCCGACCCTCACGGGTGTGGCAAATGCCTCCCTTCGGATGACCTACAACCCTGATTCGTTGACTTATGTTGGGTTTAATTCGTTGAATCCTGCGTTCTCTGGGATGACGATAAGTGGGGGGAATGGGTCGGTTCTATTGGATTGGAATTCCTCGTCCAACCAAACCATTGCGGCAGGGAATATGGTGAATTTGAGGTTCAGGGTGAATGGGAATTCCAATCTCAACTGGGATACAACCACCATTCCTTGTGAATTCAGTGATGTCAATTTCAATGTCATTCCTCAGACCTATGTCAGTGGGTCCATTTCGCAGAACACCCAAAGGTTGACTTGGAACAGGGATATTTGTCAGGGTCAGTCTTTTACCTTGGGTAACCAGTCCTATACCTCGTCGGGAACTTATCAAGGAAGAAGGTTTGGAACAGGAGGAGCGTGCGATACCTTGATAACCCTGAATCTCAATGTTATTCCAACGCAGACCATCCTTCCAGCGGTAACGACATGTTCCAATCTACCCTATTCTTTCAACGGGTTATTGTTAACCAGTTCGGGGACTTATTTGGATACGCTGACCAATTCCCTTGGCTGTGATTCGATTCTACAACTCAATCTTACAGTGAATCCAGCATACAATCAAAACCAAAGTGTGGTGATTTGTACTGGGACCACTTATTCTTTCGGTGGTCAAAATCTCACAGCATCGGGAACCTACTCCCATACCTACGCTACCGCAAACGGATGTGATAGTTTGGTTCAATTGAATTTATCCGTTGCTGATTCGGTGAGCATACAATCCACCAACGGGTCCAATGGATTCTGTCCCGGGGGGAGTCTTCGAATTGGTTTGGTGAACCCCATTCCCAATGTATCCTATCAATGGACCAAGGACGGTTCCATCTTAACGAGCGCCAATTCGGATTCGTTGGTGGTTAGCCAAAGTGGCGTGTACCAACTGACCGTTCAGGTCTCACCAACTTGTAGCGTTACATCCAATACTTTGACCATTTCGGTATTGAACTGCAACCAAATCACCGGGGACCTGAAATATGACAATAACAACCAAACGCCGTTGGCTGGGGTTCCCGTTCACCTCAAGACCCTTCTTGGGAACATAGTGGCAAGTGATACCACCGACGCAACAGGTGGGTATGAAATGTCGGGGTACAATAACGGAAACTATGTATTGGATGCCAATGTCAATTATTCTTGGGGTGGGGTGAATTCAACGGATGCCTTGCAGGTCACACGATTCTTCACCTCTTTAATTACTCTTAGTCCACTTCGTATTAGGGTGGGGGATGTGAATGGAAGTGGAATAACCAATAGCGGCGATGCGTTGCTCATCAATCGAAGGATTACGGGACTGATTCCGTCTTTCTCGGTGGGGAATTTTGTGAATAATCTACCGTCGGTCTCTGCGAGCGGAAATCCAATTGCTGCCAACCTTCGGGTCTTATCGACCGGAGATGTGAACGGAACCTACAATCCACTTCCATTGGCACCGGCACTGGTATTGGATACGGTCTACGGAAACGGCAATGTGGGAACGGCGGTTGTTCGATTTACCACCGCAGGGTCAGGGGTGTTTGAAAGAGGGATTGTTTGGAGTTCTTCACCGAATCCAACCCTGACCTCCAACAAGTCCATAGCCGGTACGGGGGGATTTGGATTCACGCATTCATTCAGTTCTATTGACCCCAACAACATTCAATACGCCAGAGCGTATGCCAGAACTTCAGCAGGAGTTTACTATAGTAATGAGAGGAGTTTTACTTCTGTTCCGTGGAATCGTTGTCCCGAAACGCCATCAGTTACCGATATCGATGGGAATGTTTACAATACGGTACAGATAGGTACTCAGTGCTGGACCCAGAGTAATTTGAAGGTTAGTAAGTACAGGAATGGGGATACAATACCGACTGGTTTGAACAATAATGATTGGCATTATACTACATCAGGTGCTTATGCCATATACAACAACGACCCGGTTAATGATGGTTTGTATGGGAAATTATACAACTATTATTCGTCGATTGATATTCGAGGATTGTGTCCGACGGGTTGGCATGTTCCTACCGAAACGGATTGGAATATCCTGGCCATTAGCCTTGATAGTAATGCAGATACTACATGTTATTGGTGGTGTATGCAAAGATTTCAAAGTTCTTTAGTGGCTAATGAACTAAAAGAAATCTCTAACTTATGGTACAATCAAATGCCGAACGTTACAAATAGTACTGGATTTTCGGGTTTACCAGGTGGATTAAGGGTGCGTAGTGGTGATTTTCTAAATTTGAGTATGTATGGTTGGTGGGGAGCTATTGGGTTAAATCATCAGGGATATAGGGGAGCGAGGTATCTTTCTTCGGGTTGGAATGGTTGGGATAGAATTTTTTTGTCACCTGGTGACGGCGTATCAATTCGTTGTCTCAAAAACACTCTCCCCCAAGTAAATACCACTTCGGTTACCAATGTGACCCAATCAACCGCATTGGTCACTGGTGAAGTTAAATTAGAGGGTGAACAAAATACAACCAGGGGTTTTTGTTATTCCACCATACCCAATCCAACCATTTCAAATGACACGACCATAAATGGAACTGGTGCAGGAGTTTATTCGGGAACATTACAGAACTTGAGCCCAGCTACTACCTACTATGTCCGTGCTTATGCAACAAATAGTGTTGGAACTTCATATGCTAGTGTTATTAGTTTTATTTCAGATTCAATTCCAGGCCTTCGTTGTCCTGGCACTCCAACGGTCTCTGATATTGATGGAAATTTTTATTACACCGTTCAAATTGGAAACCAGTGTTGGACTCAAAGCAACCATAAGTCTAGTAGGTATAGTAATGGGGATAGTATTCCAACGGGGTTAAATAACAACGATTGGCGTAACACCACATTTGGTGCTTATGCGATTTATAATAATGACCCAGTTAATGACGGTTTGTATGGGAAATTGTATAATTATCATGCGGTAATGGATAGTAGAGGGTTATGTCCTTCAGGTTGGCGTGTTCCATCAGATGACGAGTGGATGACACTTTTCAATCATTTGGGAGGTCAAGGAATAGCCGGAGGAGCTATGAAGAGCACAACAACGCAGCCATTACCTGGGGGTTGGATTTCTCCAAACACTGGAGCTACTAATTCTTCGGGATTCACTGCTCTACCAGGTGGAGGTAGAACCAATGACGGTAACTATTTTACTAGTTTGACCGATAGAGGCAATTGGTGGTCTACTACGGGACTTTCGATGTACAGAACTTTCTGGCATACCTTTTTGGATGTCAATTTTAACGTTGCCTTGAGAAGTCACGACTTACCAACGGCAGGTTTTTCGGTTCGTTGTCTCAAAAATACCCTGCCCCAAGTCAATACAACCTCGGTAAATAACTTGACTGCATCATCCGCTATAGTCGCTGGTGAAGTCATTTCCGAGGGAGGTTACCAAAATACAACAAGGGGTTTTTGTTATTCCACCATTTCCAATCCAACCCTATCAAATGACACGACCATGAATGGGACTGGCCTTGGGGTTTATTCGGGTACTTTGATGAATCTAACCCCATCGACGACCTATTATGTCAGGTCGTATGCTACGAATAGTCTTGGGACTTCGTATGGAAATGAATTGAATTTCACCACAGATTCATTACCGGGTCTTCGTTGTCTGGGAACACCAACGGTTATCGATATTGATGGGAATTTATACTACACGGTACAGATTGGAACCCAGTGTTGGACGCAGAGTAATCTGAAGGTGAGCAAGTACAGGAATGGAGATAATATTCCAACGGGTTTGAGTAACAGTGTATGGGAGAACACGACTTCAGGGGCCTATGCCATATACAACAACGACCCTGTGAATGATGGCTTGTACGGGAAATTGTACAATCACTATGCGGTGACGGATAGTAGGGGCTTGTGTCCTACGGGCTGGCATGTACCCTCGGATGGGGAGTGGAATACCTTGGTTAAGTATCTCGACCCGAATGCAGACACGGTATGTGTTAATTGTTGGCAGAGCAGCACAGCAGGAGGAGCACTGAAGAGCACAGCGATGCAACCTACCCCAGGTGGCTGGAATTCACCGAATTCGGGGGCCACAAATTCTTCGGGTTTCACTGCCCCGCCGGGCGGCCAACGCGACTACGACGGAGTTTTTTTTGGCAACATGACTTACTACGGATTTTGGTGGTCCTCCTCCGTTTCGTCTGCGTCCAATGCCTGGAACCGCTACCTGAACTACGACGTCAGCAACTTCATCCGCCACTTCAACTTCCGTACCTACGGCTTTTCGGTTCGCTGCTTGAAAGATTAGGTTTTCTTTGCACCAATACAACTAGTCCAAAAGTAAATTACCCTCTATATTATAGCAACCGTCTTCCCCAATTACCTTATCACAAGGTAGAGGCCGCATTAGCAATCGCTGGTAATGAAATTCTAAAACAGGTTATCATGGTTGCCCCTTTTTTTAAAGTTACCAAGCTTACAAATTGGCGTATTGAAGAGACCATTGGACAAGGTGGTGTAAGTACTCCTTTTTCCAGATAAGTTTAATTGTTAATGTAAGTTTGAATTTGATGTTTCCATTCGCGGAGTGTTCGGTTCTGTAGTGCTTCATGGGGTCTTCGTTTACTAATTTCTTCATAGTATACTCTCAGAATATTGCCCACCAACTTGCACGCTTGGTGTTTTTATTCCTTGATAACATCACACAAATTCCATTCAACCTATTGATAATCAATAGATTCAAAATAAACTTCAATAAGAGTAACATCAGAATTCTAGTGGCCAGCTATTGTAAAAGGGTGGTTTTGAGACCCCAAAACCTCGTTTCCGTTAAATTGAGAGGGGTGGACTCCCGTCAAAAAACCTGTTTTTGGGGGTGTTACTGCACACTTACTGCACACTTGAGGTGGGTGTATTTATGACCCATTCCAGGGTATTGTCAAAATGTGTCAACGATGGTAGTATGGTTCTTCCCTCCAGACGGATTTTATGGGGTCACCAGGACATCGGATTTCCTTGAGTAATAGATGGGATGGTCCTGACCTAAAATTTCGTTTCTGATGGGTTTTTGGGGATTTATGATAATCCCTCCGGGTGAAAATTTTCAGAATGATTGGGGCACGGAAGTAAAAACCACCTTAGAAAGTTCCGAATTCGGAAATTTTGGAAGATTTCAGGTGAGGGATAGGTTTGGGTTATCCATTTTGTTATCTTGAATCAAAGTGACTACCTTTGGTTGCACAATCTTATGGTCTTATGAAGCAACTAGTTACCCTTATTCTTAGTCTGTTCTTATCTACCCTAGTCTACTCCCAATCTATTCCTTCTTATGTCCCAACCAATGGATTGGTTGGTTGGTGGGGTTTTAACGGAAACGCCCAGGATGCTTCGGGGAATGGGAACCATGGGACCATAGTAGGTTCAATAACAAATACTACAGACAGATTTGGAATAGCAAATTCAGCACTTTTCTTCAATGGAAATGATTGTCATATCCCATTACCAACTTTGAATACCTTACCCTACCGTCCAATTTCGTATTCAGCTTGGGTAATTGTAAATTCATATTTCCCAATTACTTTCGGTCATAAATTTAGAGCAATTGCTGGAAGAAATACAGCTGGTGTTGGCGATTGTGGTGTAATAGGATTTTGGTCGGATGGGGGGTATCCATCCTCTCAACAGAACACTTTTTTAATGTGGAGAGGTGGAGGTAGTACAGGTTCTCCACCACTTGCAGCTACCTCGCCACAATTAAATCAATGGGTTCATGTTGTTTATACTCAAGAAATAAATGGAGACTGGAAATGGTATATGAATGGCGCATTATCCAATTCTGGAAATTTTACTGACCCAATGAACTATTTCAGTGAGTTTAGAATTGGCGGTTGTAACAATTATGATTGTTCATGGAATGACAAACTCGACGACATCGGCATTTGGAACCGCGCCCTCACCCAGCAGGAAATCACCGACCTCTACAACGCTCAATCGGGAGTCGCTATCCCCACAACCACCTCCTGTTTGAACGACACCGCCACAGTCACCATCGCCCATCCAACCCTCAATGGTGTGGCCAATGCCGCCCTTCGACTCAACTACAACCCCGATTCATTGACCTATCTGGGGTTCACCAACCTCAACCCCAATTTCTCGGGGATGACCATCACTGGTGGCAACGGAACCTTGTTGATGGATTGGAACGCTCAGTCAAACCAGAACATTCCAGCAGGAAATACGGTGACCCTTCGGTTTCGGGTCAATGGAAGTTCCCCACTCACATGGGACACCACCTTTGTCCCTTCTGAATTTTCGGATATCAACTTCAACATCATACCACAAACATTTGTGAATGGGTCGTTGACAGAAAACACTCAACGACTAACTTGGAATAGAACCATCTGCGAGGGACAAAGTTTTTCGTTGGGAAGTCAGTCCTTCACCACTGCGGGTAATTATCAAGGGGTACTCCCACGGTCTTCCGGACAGTGTGATACCTTGGTGAACCTCAGTCTGCATGTTATTCCAAGGGAGACCACCATCTCGGCCACCGTTTGTTCCAACCAACCTTATTCTTTTAATGGACAATCCCTGACCAGTTCGGGGGTTTACAGGGACACGCTCGTCAACAGCCTCGGCTGTGATTCAATTCTGGTGTTGAACCTTACCGCCCATCCAGGGTACAATCAATCTCAAACCGTCAGGGTGTGTTCAGGAGGAACCTTCAACTTTGGGGGGAGTACCCTAACCACCACGGGGAATTATACCCACATCTACACCACCGCTCAGGGTTGCGACAGTACGGTTCAACTTGATTTTGCGGTACTCGATTCCATCCGCATTGCCTCCTCCTCGGGGGTCAATGGATTTTGTCCCACTTTCGGGGTACGGTTGGGAATGAACGCCCCGATAACCAACGCACAGTACCAATGGTACCGTAACGGGAATCTCTTGTCGGGTGAGGTTTCTGATACCCTATTGGCCTCTCAGGTGGGTGATTATCGTCTGGATGTTGTGATTTCCCCGACCTGCACCTTGTCTTCCAATTCCTTGAGTGTATCGGAACTGAACTGCAACCGGGTTCGGGGTGACCTTCGCTACGACAATAACCCACAGACCCCCATGGCGGGGGTTCCCGTACACCTCAAAACCCTATTGGGGAATATTCTGATGAGTGATACCACTGACTCCTTGGGAATGTACGAGATGGTGGGCTACCCCAATGGCAATTACCTGTTGGACGCAGGGGTGAACTACCAGTGGGGCGGGGTGAATTCGTCCGATGCGTTGTTGGTGTCGCGTTACTTCACCTCCTTGTTGACTCTTACACCCCTTAGAATTCGTGCGGGTGATGTGAACGGAAATGGAACCACCAATAGCGTAGATGCTTTGAGCATTACACGACGAAGCGCCAATATCATCACGGCCTTTGCTGCAGGTGATTTTGTGAACTCCCGACCTTCGGTGGTGGCTCAGGGAAATCCGATTGATATGAACCTCAGGGTTCTATCGACCGGTGATGTCAATGGAAGTTTTGGAGTACCTGTCTCCACCCCTGTGTTGGTGTTGGATACGGTCTATTCTACCTTCCCCACGGCAGAGGCCACGGTGCGGTTCACCACCTCAGGGTCGGGTATCTACGAGCGGGGTGTTTGTTGGGGCACATCACCGAGTCCCACCATTGCCCATAACAAGTCGATTGCAGGTGCGGGAGGATTTGGCTTCACCCACAGTTTTGGCGGGTTGACGCTGGGAACGCAATACTATGTTCGGGCGTATGCACGGAATTCCTCCGGGACGGTTTATTCGAATGAGATGAGTTTCACACATGCTACTTGGGGAAGGTGTCCGGGGGACCCTTCATTAACCGATATCGATGGGAATGTTTACAACACGGTACAGATAGGAACCCAATGTTGGACGCAGAGCAACCTAAATGTGAGCAAATACCGAAATGGGGATAACATCCCCAACATCATTGATAACACCCAGTGGTCACAGACGAACACAAGTAGCACAGGGGCATGGTGCAACTACAACAACGATGCGAACAATGGCACGACCTACGGAAAGTTGTATAACTGGTATGCGGTGAACGACACACGCGGATTGTGTCCTACGGGCTGGCATGTGTCCACGGATTCAGAGTGGAATGTGATGGTAAAGTACCTTGACCCGAATGCGGATACAGCAGCAACAGGATGGCAGAACACCAATGCAGGTACGGCGTTAAAAAGCACGACGGGCTGGAACAACAATGGAAACGTCACAGGAAACGGCACAAATTCGAGCGGTTTCACCGGTCTGCCGGGTGGCGTCCGCTACTATAGTGGCCATTTCGACGCTGTGGGCGGCAACGGAGGCTGGTGGAGTTCTTCGGCTTCGGGGTCGGGCTACGCCTGGCATCGCTATCTGACCTACTCCGTCGCGAATGTGTACCGCAACATCTACGGCGACCAAAGATTAGGTCAATCGGTTCGCTGCGTGAAAAACACTACAAGTAGTGGAAGCGCTTTGATTCCAACAGTAACGACGGATAGTGCCATAGGAATCACCCCCAGTTCCGCAACACTTGGTGGTGATGTTACATTAGGTGGCGGGTCAACCGTTACTTCTCGTGGTGTAGCATATGGGCTTACATCAAACCCAACCACCTCAGGGACTATAACCACTGATGGTTCAGGGGTGGGTACTTTTGTGAGCACCTTGACAGGATTAACGGCCTCCACTACCTATTATGTCCGAGCCTATGCCACCAATGGTGTAGGAACGGCTTATGGGAATGAGGTTAGTTTTTCCACAAATACGAGTAATGGGTTTTCATCCTGTGGGGGTGTTACGGATGTGGACGGGAATAGTTACCAAACTGTGCAGATTGGAACGCAGTGTTGGACACAGAGTAATTTGAAGGTCAGTAAGTACAGGAATGGGGACAATATTCCTACGGGGTTGAGCAACACGGCTTGGCAGAACACAACGGCCGGCGCCTACGCTATTTGGGACAACAACCCGGTAAACGATGGTTTGTATGGGAAGTTGTACAACCATTATGCGGTAATGGATACAAGAGGTTTGTGTTCAACGGGTTGGCATGTACCCACGGATGGGGAGTGGACCACCTTAGAGACCTTTTTGGGTGGTTCTAGCGTCGCAGGAGGTGCTTTGAAGAGCACGGTTACTCAACCGACACCCGGGGGGTGGTTTACTCCCAACTCGGGCGCGACCAACTCTTCGGGTTTCTCGGCAGAGCCGGGCGGCCATCGGAACGTCGATGGCTACTTCTACTCCCTTGGCTTCTACGGTTACTGGTGGTCTTCGTCCTCTTCCGGGTCCGATGCCTGGTTCCGTAGCCTGTTCGTCAACTACGGCGACCTCTCCCGGAACTACAACGGCCGTCCCGGCGGTTTTTCGGTTCGTTGCCTCAGGGATTAAGGGTGGTGAGTTGGGAGCTTGGACCATTGGACCATTACCCCCGACCAACGGGCGGGGGTCAAATTTTTTAAGAATAGTGACCTTTGGCGGGTTAACCAAGAACTACTTTAGGTAGTAGTGATTGGATAGTGTTCAATTTTTTTTGACAAGTCTGACTTGGTCGTCCAATCATTTTTTTGTTAACAAGATTAAAGTATTACGTTGGAAATATTTTATCCATAATACTGATTTTATTTTTTTTCAATGGTATTAAATGTATTACTTTTTTGGAATTGGGAATATTTATATGAAAAAAGAATAAATGAAAAACAAAATATATACAATATACCATTTTATTTCTCCCCCTCCAAATATCACCCATGAGTCGGTTGATTTAACAAATAAGGTTCTCGAAAAGATGAGAAATCTCTCCTTTCAATCCCAAAACGATTCAATCACCATTGAAATGACATACGATTCATTCCACAGTTTCGTCTACTTCGTGGTGGAAAATACAATAAACGTTATGAAAAAAGAATCGATTGGATGAGAAAGTCGGTACATCTAAGAATACGTATCACAGAAGTACAATCGAAAAAACTGGAGGGTATCATAAAGAATCAATCACCCATAAAAATCACAAAGAGTGACCTTATACGTCAGTGGATTGAAGAAAATTGGTCGTATGGAATCGTATAACATGGAATGTTGATGAATTAACTTAAAACCCCATCTGGTGGTTGTTACGGGGGTTTTTGAATGATAATGGGTATTAAAATACCCGAAAGGTAATTATTCTAATCTTGAATTCAAATTAAATTCCCCAAATTTCTGCATTGGACAGAGATTTCCAACCGATTGTTGGTTTTTCATGAAAACCCACGAAAAAACATTCATTGAAATTTGGTATTGAGGTTATTATTTGTTATATTTTAAATAAAAGACTACCAATGAATGACCAAAATGAGAATTTTACAAGAATCTTCCATACTGTTTTAAGAAGAAAGGACCTGACTGCAGGCGACAAAATCACACTATCACTTATTCAAAGTTGGACCATTAACGGTCGGCCATGTTTCATGGGGAATGAATACATCGCAGAGTTTATCGGAATTTCTGCAAATGCCGCCTCAAAGAGAGTTCAAAAACTCAAGGATAAGGGGTTAATTGATGTCACCTACATTTTTAGAAAGGGAACTAAGGAAGTTGATAAAAGAATAATTACTTTGAGGGAACCTTTATCAATGGAATCCAAAGAGGTATCGTCAGAAGTTCAAGGGGTATCGTCGGAATTACGAGAGGTATCGTCAGAAACTCAAGGGGTATCGTCGGAATTACGAGAGGTATCGTCTAAAGTTGGCGGTATAAGAAAAGATATAATAGAAGATATAAGAAAAGATATAAAAATAGAGGATAAGAAAGAACACCAGTATTCTGGGGAAAATCAACCCGTTTCAAATTTGAAAAGGTATTATGGTCTGGGCGCTGAAATTGAAAATATGTTTTCCAGCCTTAGAAAGAAAGTTGTTTATGATTGCATATTGAATAATCAAATTGAAGAACTATCCAAATTGGCGGGCATTTCAATCAATCCATCTCAAATAGAATTGTTCAATGAATATCGAAATTTGGTGGCAGAAATTCCCGAGGATGAAAGGTAATTGAGGATTGAATGAAAGTTAAAAAGAAATCCCAACATCGAACGAAGTGAGTTAAAGATGACTTCGTCATCTCAAACCTCCCCCCCAAGTTCCGCTCCCCCCCCCTCCTTTTTTTCGGCCGTGTATGACAGACCCAGTATCAATGAACGAACATATCTTGCAGGTCGTAAAGGTCGTCCACTTCTTCTTTTGTAATGTTCAGGTAAATTCGGGTGATTGCTACGGAGGAATGGTTGAATAACAGAGATAGCTTAATTAATGACCCTTCACTTTCATTATTTCTCCGCCATACTTCCCTCCCGAATGTTTTTCTCCAAGTATGGGTCGATACACGTTTGTTTTTGATTCCTGCTTTTACAGCGTATACTTTGAGTTGCTTGTTTATGGTTCTGATGTGCAGATTTATGATTCTTTGGTTGGGGTCTTTGATTTTCGTTTTAACGAAAATCTCCTCCGTTGTAGCCGACAATTCTTCTGGAATTGGAATGATTCTGACCTTTTTTGTTTTTTGCTCTTCGAGAACCAATTCCTTTTTCCCGATGATTTCCGCCCAGGTTATTTTCGAGAGGTCTGAAAAACGAAGTGCCGTACTGACCCCAAGTCGGGCTAACAAATAATATGTGTGGAGTTCATGATTTCTGAAGTATTTCAAGAGTCGATTCAGTTCCGTTTCTTCGAGATGGTCTGATGTTTTTTTTCGGTGTGTCATAGTGCCATTTTTGGGCTATGCTAACGCTTTTGGAACTCAAAGCAATGCCCCTAACCCAATAAAATTCTTAAATCATTATAAATCAGATAATTAAATAGAATGGTGCCACTTTTGTGCTAAAGGGAACTTTCAGCAGAAATTCAACCCCGGTCCAGACAATTTTCGGGACTATCGTCGGCTGTACTGATTTGTCCAATCGATTGGTTTTTCGATATAAGTTATGTAGGTTACCATGGAATCCATTGGCACCATATATATGTAGTAGGGTCCAGACAATTATTAGCGCAACAGGGACCTCAGTCAAATCGGTTCACAGGAGGTAGCACCTGGTTATTTTGTGTCCTTCCCCCCCGAATTCCAGACCAAATTGTCCCTGAAGGTGGACCCCCGTCCCTGAGGTGGACCCCTGTCTCCTTTTGGTATCCCCCCTTATCCCCTCCCTACATAGGTGTATCCGAATGGGACCACGGTACCTTAAAAAAAATTCCCGGCAAAATTTCTCCAAAATTGGAAAATCCACCTCGGGTTACATCGGTTCCTTAAATAAAAAAGGAAGTAAAACCCCCTTTTTTGGGTTAGAATCGATGTTTTGAAAAAAAATTGAAAAAAATTGTATGATTTAAAATATTGTGACTATGTTTGTTCCACATTTATTTAGTCTATGAAACTTGAATACAACGTCAAGCGTCCCGAGGGGAAATTCGACCTCGAATCGTGGATGACGAAAAACGCACCAAAGATGAGGAAGTCACGTATAAGTGACCTTGGACCTTGGGTGGGTCACTATGAAGAGTTAATAGAAGAATTCAGGGATTTCCTAAATACTTCGGAGGACGTAACTGATGAAACCGGAACTAAACTGACCCCTAATCAAATTTATAATGCAATTGAATATTACAAAATTCGCATACAAAAAGTGTGGCAGATTCTTGATTTAAAAATGTATCTGACATACAACCTCAACAAGGTCACGGGTGTTAGATATATCGTTTATCGCTGTTTATGGATTGATGATAGGGGACAACCCTATAAACGTTTTTCGAAAAACTTGGGGGCAGAAAATAAAATTTTAGTCAATGGTAAAATACCCGATTCAGACATAAAATACTTAAATCAATACATGACTACACTAATGCTTGACCTATATGCCTTTGAATACTTCAATCCAGATGAGGTTGGTATTGACGAAGATGGTGAAATTGTAATTCCTCCATTTTAATAAATGAAATGAACAACAGGAATTGACCTTAGGGTCTTTTTTTTGAATCCGAAAATTGTGTCTTATTATTTTTCACATATTAAAATACTAAAAAAAACTAATGAAACGCCACGCTAGAGAACCCACGATTTAGTTCAAATCAGTAAGGGCAAGGCCTTTACGCTGTTTTTCCTTCAATTTTTTAACCCCCAAAAAACTCATCACCGAATGAGCAGGGACTCTTATTTCAAAAATTTTATGATAAATCAATCTCAAAACAAGGAGGTAATGACCTCTTCCGGAATAGACCAAGTCATTCCAAATTCTAAGACCATCGCAGCGGAGTTAATTGCTTCCTTCTCAGTTTTAGAAGCACATCATCAAGTCATCGAACCGACATCTCAACCAATTAGTCTGGAAATGGCCGTCATTGATGTACATCCCAATCTTATGGATGAATACAACGAAATCGTCCAAGAGGCTCAAGAATTAAAGGAAACTGGTTTTGGTGTTTCCAACACACCATCTAATATTCAACTGAATCTGCTGCGCCTAACGTATAGTATGAATTGTATGGGTCAAGCCACCCCAATAATGGTGGTCACAAGTGGGGACCGATACCAAATTACCGATGGTCTATATCGTCTGGTGGTATCAAGGGATTTGCTTGGATGGACCCAGATTCAAGCCATAACTACGACATGGCGGGTTGAAGATATACCAGCCAATAGGGTTCTTTCCAGAATAACTCCCAAGAGGACTCATTTTGAAATGGCACAATTCGGCCGTGAATTGAGAAACAGACTTTCGGAGTTACGTGGCAAGAAAAGGACCGCCGAGAGTGTTCAACAGATAATTCCGGGGATTCAAATTTCCGAGCAGGATTTGAACAATGTCAATGGACTCGTCTGTATGTTGTTAGGTCTACCGTTCGGGAAAACGACCTTAGATGACTTACTGTACTTGTATAATCAGGTTACATCCGGGGACCAAGAACTTAGGGAAAAACAGATTTTTGAGTTATTGGATTCCTCAGAAATTTCAATTTCTCGAGCCGCAAATGAATTAAGGAGCTTTCTTAAAGCCAAGGTAAAACGTGACTTAGGTTCTGGTTTACCTCAAGGTCTCGAATTGGTACCAGAAGATGAAGATGACCCAAATCATAGAATTATTTTGGGTGATGCAAAAATGAACCATGATAAGGTTGCGGATAACTCTGTGAACCTAATTCTAACCAGTTTCGAGTATCTAAACGATATAGCGGATTATGATGGTGTAGAAGACGTATTGGAAACCTTGGGAAAACTTACATCTGTTCAAGTCTATACCCAGGAGGTGGTTGAATGGTGTCGATTATACCGCAGCAAACTCACCAAGGATGGTACTTTGGCAATGATTATATCTGAATCGATAAAGGATGGAAGGTCATTGGGTATTCCGGCAAATCTAATCGTTGGTATGATAAATGATGGATGGACCTTACGGGAAGACATTATATGGCAGAAAACGAACAACCGATTCCAATCAACCTCCAATCATCTTCAACCAGCTGGTGAACACATTTTGGTATTTTCTCCCAATGGCGAACAGAGTAAATTCAACGAACCGTTTTGGTATTCGTTACCGCCTCAGGGTAATTGGGGTTTTAGCAGTGGTAAAAAGAAAGACGGGTTTGGCAACAAAAAGAAGTATCTTAAAAAGAGTCAAAGAAGGTTGACCAATCTTATCCAAGAGCAGACGATGCGTGGGGTGATTTCCTCTGCGGTATTTAGCAAATCCGAGCTGCAGGAATATGGTGAAACCACACACCCCTGTCCATACCCCTTTACACTGGCCTGTTTGGTCATCCTTTTGTACACGGACCAAAACGACCTGGTCCTTGATTTTGGGGCTGGAATTGGTAGCACAGCCCATGCCGCCAAAATTTTGAAACGTAGAAGTATCAGTATCGAACTACGCTCCAATTTTTTTGATTACCTCAAAAACAGAATGAAACTTAATTCTTCTGAGGTACTCAACGAGGATGAGGTGAGGGATATCGAACATCTATTCAGTTCCGGAGTTATGATTGGTACGGAACATCAGGTAGCCGCCTAACATTACTTACTGTCACAAAGGTTCTTGACGAGAGGCTTGACTCTCCATATCCTCAAAGGCGATAAATTCTTCGCTGCGGATTTGGAAATGTCGAGTCTCTCGTTTATATTTTAAAGGAAGGATAAACAAAATCAAATCCAACCAAAATCAAATCACAAATGGAAAAATTCATGAAGGACATTGATGAAATCAAAATTCCAGAAGGATTGTCCTTTGATTTTACGAGTCGAGAAACCAATCCGTGCCTACGGATTGATTTTATTAAGCCCATTATTTTGTGCGATAAGAATTATGTTGTTGGAAATTATGATGCGTATATCTTAGCCGTAGCCCGAGGTCATAAAAGTGTTTGGTGTACCAGAAGGGGAAAAACATCATTAAGTCTCCAACTAATACCAAGGAATGACCATCTCTTTTTATCTCAGACCAACCAAGGACCCCAAAACAGGCGTATTAGCACATTGCATCACGGACGGCGGAAAGGTCCTCGAACGACGTAGCTACAATGTTCGGGTAGAGCGCCGCTACTGGGAAAAGAAAAATCAGAGGGTTACGAAACATCATCCAGATTATGATTTTATCAATTGCACTATCGATACGGCAGTAAAGGAATTCACGTCGAACCAAGGGGCAACCATTAAAGACCTCGAGAAAACACCAGTCCTTAGGGTTCTTGACGATTTGGTGGCAGCGAAGGTTACGATGGAAAAATCGAATACCACCATTCACAAGTATCATACCATAATTTCCAATTTTAGAAAAGCGTTGAGAGAGGAATTTGGTCATGAGGACCTCCATATTGGTCAACTAAGGGACATCAAAATCGTTGAATCGATAATTCAGTCCATGAAGGTATCGGCGACCACCAAAAGGAAAGAGAAGTTCAAATCGAGCCGGTGTCTTAAGAATTATTGTTCATTTGTCGCTCAAGCAATTGAATTTTTCAATAGCAGGTCTGGAATTATCACCCCCATAAATTCTTTACCATTTAGGCTTAAATTGGGAAGAGACCTACCCATCGATAAAATTGAACATGCCAAGGTGTTTTCAATTGAGGACCTTGCAGCAATAGAATCGTATCTACCCCAAAAAAATCGCGGTAAAGAAAATGAAATGAATGCCAAGCATACGTTCTTGTTTCAGTATTATGGTGGCGGTTTGAGGTGGATTGATGCCGCTTTGTTGACTAACAAAGACATTGTCAAAGACTTCATCAAATTTAATCACCTAAAAACGGGGAATATTCAATCGAAAAGTTTGAATTTCCCGATGTGCAGGGTTTTAAGTAATTATTTTCCTTCCATTTATAAAAAGGCAATAAATGAAGTTCGTGTTGGAGATATCAAATTTGATTTCGCTGTATTGGTTCAGATTCAAAAACTGGTAGCTCCAAGAACCATTTATAAAATGAATTGGGAGGAGATTAATTCGGTTTTGGATTTGATGACGCAGCAGAATTTGGAGGACAGTGAAGAATTCGGTTTTTTGGAAGAAGTTAAATATCAGGTGGAGAGCAAAATCACCAATAAATTCTTCACGGAGGTAAAAGAATTACCAATACAATTTCTGCTTCCAATTTTTAAGATGGATGATTTTACACCAGAAGAAATTGAGACCCAAAAATTTTCAATGAAGTCCACCACCTTCATACACAAAAGGAGGGCAATTTTCAACAATACGATGGCTCGAATCTGTAGTCGATTGGGTATTCAAAAATTAACGGGACACTCCGCAAGACATACGTTCGCAAGGTTTCTGTTGGAGAATGGAATGGCGGAACATAATATACGTGACTGCCTCGGTCACAAACGATTGTCATCCACCCACGCCTACCTCCATGGTCGCCATCCAATAACCGAACACGAGCGACAACTGAAGCAGATTATGGAAGCCAACGGGTACCGGTAGGTTAGGGGGATGGGGTTGGGTAATTGGTATGACAAGTCAGGTCAATCACCCCTCAAATAACTATTTCTGGGACCCTCTGGTGTCTTTGTTTAGGAATACAGGTGTATAGGCATGGGTTAACCCAGTTAAATTATCTGGTGGTCATAAAATTGGGAGTTAGGAATTCCATGTACATGAATTGATACCATACCGGTGGAAATATTTCCCGAGGTGAGTATCCAAGTCCATTTGGTTTAATGGCACTAGATAGACCCTCTTTGTCAGTGGCGTTGTGCTACAATTATACGTTTCTATTGGTTTATTCTTGGGATTTTATTTGTTCCATGTAAAACTTCAATCGTGTTAAAGTGTCTCCCTTTACCTCTAAAATGCCATTTTCCTTGTAGACTTCCCAAATCCCATTTTCAATTCCATTTAGGTATGAGCCCTTTTCGTAAAGTTGTCCGTTTTCGTAGTATTCTAAGTAATTACCATTCAGCTCTCCTTTGAGGTAGTTCTCACACTTAAATAGATTGCCGTTTTCGTAATACTCTTCCCATAAGCCATTCTTTTTTTCATCAAGAAATGAACCCTTTATCCAAATTTTTTTACTTTCATAATTTCTTTCAAACAAACCATTTTTCTTTCCATTTAAATAGGAAATTATCTCAAATAGATTACCATCAACACTATAGTATTCCCAAACACCTTCTTCTTTCCCATTCAGATAGGCGCCCTTTATTGCTACTAGCCCGTTTTCATAGAATACTTCCCAATAACCATCTTCTTTCCCATTGAGGTATGAACCTTTTGAGAATAGTACTCCGTCTTTATGATAAAATTCCCAATCTCCATTCTCATTACCCATTACATATTCACCTTTTTTCTTTAATTGACTGTTTTCATAATAATATTCCCAATAACCCACTTTTAATCCTTCAAAAAACTTCCCGCATTCGCTTAAAAATTGTTTTTCAAAAAAGGTTTGCCAATAACCAGTTGCTAATCCGTCTGCATAATGCCCTTTTTTATGAATGAGAAATTTCTCAGATAAGAAATCATTGTCAAAATACTCGATATGTTCTCTATTTTTAGGAATTCTTCCAATCAATTGATTAATTTTCACTAAACAAACAAGTAATCCCACAATCCAAAAAATACTACTTATTGACCAAAATAATAGTTCAAGTATTTTTAAAATATCCATATCAAATTATTTAATTTCCTCAAGTACATCTTTGATAGTTTCGAGGAACTCCAGGCTCGATTATGTGCCGATAAGCTCTCCAACCCCGAGGATAAAACAAATTATCGGAAGCCAACTTGTTGTTAGCAAAAAGTAAAATTTAAGAGTTAATACCAACATGGTCTCCATTCATGCCCATGACGGTCTATGAAGTTATTACCGTATGCGGGCTCAAGAACGATAGATGGGAAACCCCGTACATTTATAATGACACTACCATTATATGTAGAAAAGCGGCCGTATTTAAACCCCCCATTGTCCAGAGAAATTTCCACTAAGCCGCCTTCGTAAAAAGACATTTTAGTATTCCTTATATAATCATAACCTGATTCAGTAGTGCATAATTCCAATTCAGGTGATTTTTTTTGATTGTTACTGTTAGTATGTTCAGAATTCCCGCTATTTAAACGTTTTCTTTCTAGCTCTTCTTCTTTTCTTCTTTTTTCTTGCGCTAAGGCTACCTCCATTTCCCATTTTTTATTTGCAATCTCCTCTTGTTTTCTTTTTTCTTCTTCTTGCTTTTGTATTAAAGCATCTCTTTTTTTGCAACTAATTATTAAAGAATTAATCTTTTCTTTTTGAGTTAAGGCTAGAGATATTTCATGTTTGTATAAAAATGAATTTAGTTTTTCTGAACTTATTTCATTTTTTTGATTATAATAATACTCAATTTGTTTGTCTACCCATTGACTATACAATTTTTCTAAATCACTTTTTTGTAATTTATTTAACTGAGAATATTTCTTTATTCCTTGAAATGCGGCGAAGAAGTTATCAAAATCCGATTGGTTTAAAGTTAAGTAATTATATAATTTTTCTCGGTATGCCTTTATAAAATCTGCATTAGTTGCAATATTAAGTAGTTCTTCAAGTTTAATATTTTCAGCTTGGTTTTGTTTATATTGATTAGGATATATTTTATTTATGGTTTCTAATGCTAATTTATAATTTTCTTTTTTAATTTCTTTTTCAATTACTTCAATAGAATTTTTAAGCTTTAAATCGATATTTTTTTTCTCGATAATTTGACGTATAGAATCACAATTATTACGAGTTTTCTCGCTTACCAATGTACGTAGTTCTTCACTTAACTTAAGGTTTGGGTTATCGCTTTTGAGGTCCTCAATTAAATTGAATTCAATTTTTTCTTGAATTTGGTTTAATTTATCTTGTCTTGATTTATCACTTACTATATGAAGTTGGTTTATTTTTTTGATGTTATATTCATCAATTATGTTTTGAAATACGGTCTCCTCTATTTCTGATTCTAATTCAATTAGTTCTTTTATAAATTTTGAATCTGAAATCCTAATAAGTTCATATAGCCTTAATAGATTTTTTTCCTTTCGAATGTTTGATATTTCTTTTGTTTGAACAGCTATTTTTATACTATCAAAAATATTGTTGTATTCATATATGCGGTCTTTATATTTTTTTTCCAAGAAATTATAATTTTCCAAGCTGTTTTCTGTAATTATATTTTTAATATCGTCGTATAGAATTTTGTTTGAAATAGTTTTTTTTGATTTTACTATTTCATCAACTATTTCTTTTGATGGATTTTCTAAAAGAAGTTTATCGAGAAGTTTGTAGTTAAGGTCCCAAATAGCAATTTTTATGTTTTTTTGAAAATACTCATTTGTTTTTTGAAATTGAAGATATATATTTTTGCTTCGTCTTGAAATTTTATAAAAATCTGACTTGAATACATCAATTGCAAGTGGTGCAAGGTAAAAGTAAAAAGGCAGGCCCTTAATTATAGTGCTCATTCGAGGCGTTCTTCTAATGTGAACGTTTATATCATAACATTCTTCATTAGAAAATGTTAGGAAAGTGTATTTTCTTTTTAGGCTCCGTAGATGTACTGTATTTCCAATTAGGTTAACAGACGTTTCTTTTTCTTTTGTATATGTCACTTTATAATACGGATAGTTACTAGTTACAATAAACGAATTATTTTTTAGTCGCTGATTCTCCGTGTAAAGGAAGGATGAACATGATTGTAAAGTAATTATCAAAAGCAACAGAAAACAAAAAATAGGTAACGAAAAGGGCGTAATTAATTTCATTTTATGTTTATTTGTTTTTAAATTTCTCTCCATTGTATTTCATTATCGATATTAAAATCTATTTCAATTATTGTTCATAATAATATAATGATTGAAATAATTTTTAGTGCAAAGAAAATTTAATTCTAAGATAATCAAGTTCAATTGAATATCCAATAATCCTTAATTTTTTATAACCACCACAATAACTCAATAGTGCTCTATTATTCCATTTAATTGCCCCAATAAAACCCATACATAGGGATGGGTTTGAATGACCAAGATGTGTACCGGGTCTATGAATCTACGTAGACATCTTTAATTAGGTTTGGTCGGTACCTTATTCCGAGCCCTTTCTGCCATATAGGGTCAATATTCTCTATAGAATGAACAGGAGACCCTTCTGTGACCTCAAACTTGAATTCCCTGTCTAAGCGATGGTCTAAACTTATAAAAATAACTGGTTGTCCTCGAAACTAGGCGAGATAAGACCGCTTCGATATTTTCCAAAATCGGAACTAGTGGAAATTTTTCAACTGGTGTCCATCCATCCCCACCCAATAAATCTCCGGATACCAGTTCGACCTTATTTGTCAAAGGGGTTGGTTTTAAGTAATTCCATAAAATGTTGGGGAAGACCCTCAATTAAACCCATTTATCACTCATTTAGAGTTGTTTATGGACTTGTAATCCAAGGTGGGGTATATTTGGGAATAACAACCGAATACCCATGAATAAAACCTATAATATTTTATTATCCTTTTTTCTGATACTGATTTCCGGTATGGGATTTTCCCAGTCCGTTCCATCCTATGTTCCGACCAATGGACTGGTTGGATGGTGGGGATTCAACGGGAATGCTCAGGATGGTTCGGGGAATGACAACCATGGAACGGTGAATGGTGCAACCTTGACCACGGATAGATTTGGGAATCTAAATGGGGCGTATGATTTTGATGGTATTAATGATTACATTCAAACAAATTTTTCAGGCCCCCAAGGAAATAGTCCCCGAACGGTTTCTATTTGGTTTAAAACAAGTCAATTGCATACCTTAAATCCGATTCCAGGATACCTGAATGAACAAATGTGCTTGGTATCTTATGGTAATTCATCTTATGCGGGTGGAACCTTTGATTGTTCAATTAATCATAATTGTCAAGGTGTAACTCTGGATGTAGCAGGAGGTTTATTTACCCGACCATCTGTAACAAATAATAATTTATGGCATAATCTAATTTTTGTTTATGACGGATTAAATTATCAAAATGTATTCACGTATTATGATGGAATAATGCAGCAAACATCCCTTTTTTGCGCAGGAACGAGTCATCCAATTAATACTGGTAATTCATATCCAATAACGTTTGCAAACTACGCCAATGTATCAACGGGAATACGTCATTTCAACGGCTCTCTTGACGACATCGGAATTTGGAACCGAGCCTTGACCCCACAGGAAATCACCAACCTATACAATTCCCAACTTCCAACCCAAACCTCCCTTTGTTTGCCGACCATTACAACCTCATCGCCCTCCTCGGTTGGAGTGGATACTGTGGTGATTGGTGGGGATATTTCCAATGATGGAGGGAGTTCCATTGTTCTTAGGGGTGTTTGTTATTCCACATCACCGAATCCCAACATGGGGAACCAGAGGACGGAAGACGGTTCGGGTACTGGTTCGTTCAATACAGTTTTGAGGGGATTGACTTCATCCACGACATATTATGCTAGAAGTTATGCAAAGAATTCCAACGATGTGGTGGTTTATGGGAATGAGGTAAGTTTTACGACCACTGCGTCCCTTCCTGGTGTTCGTTGTCCAGGAACCCCCACGGTCACTGACATTGACGGGAATATCTACAATACGGTTCAGATTGGAAACCAGTGTTGGACTCAGAGCAATTTGAAGACCAGTAGGTATCGGAACGGAGATAATATTCCCACAGGTTTGACTAATAGTGCCTGGGAGAACACGACTTCTGGAGCCTATGCCATTTACAATAACGACCCTGTGAATGATAGTTTATACGGGAAGTTATACAACCATTATGCGGTGACGGATAGTATGGGGTTATGTCCTACGGGTTGGCATGTTCCTACGGATGGGGAGTGGAATGTAATGGTGAAATACCTCGACCCTAATTCAGATACGGGAATTGTTAATTGGTGGCAGGGTGGTGTAGCTGGGGGATTGATGAAAAGCACCGCTACACAACCAACACCCGGAGGTTGGAATTTACCGAATGTGGGTGCAACCAACACCAGTGGGTATACTGGTTTACCAGGTGGGGGCCGAGACGTTGGTGGAGGGTTTTTTAATTTAGACGTTAGTGGTTTCTGGTGGAGTTATTCACTTGGTGATTCGGGTGATGCTTTTAGTCGCATTTTAGACATTAACTATGCAGATGTACTACGTTCCAGAGTAGACCTAAAGTATGGATATTCGGTTCGCTGTCTCAAAAACATCCTCCCCCAAGTCAATACGACTTCGGTTACCAACGTGACACCATCAACTGCATTGGTCACAGGCGAGGTCATTTCCGAAGGTGACCAAAACACAATAAGAGGGTTTTGTTATTCCACGACCCCAAATCCAACGATTCAAATTGATACTACTATAAATGGAATAGGTCTTGGAGTATACACGGGAACATTGCAAAACCTGACCCCTTCCACAACCTACTATGTCAGAGCGTATGCGACAAATAGTGTTGGGACCTCGTACGGGAGTGAATTGAATTTCACAACAGATTCATTACCGGGCCTTCGTTGTCCAGGAACTCCCACGGTCACCGATATCGATGGGAATATCTACAATACGGTCCAGATTGGAAACCAGTGCTGGACGCAGAGTAATTTGAAGGTGAGTAAATACAGGAATGGCGATACAATCCCGAATTTTATAGGTAACACAGCATGGTCGCAGACTAACACGTCTTGGACAGGTGCTTGGTGTAACTACGACAATATTTCGGCGAATGACGCTCTGTATGGCAAGCTCTATAATTGGTATGCGGTAGAGGATTTAAGGGGTATATGTCCAAGTGGTTGGCATGTTCCATCGGATGCAGAGTGGACGACTCTTGAAAATCATTTGGGAGGGCCAAGTGTAGCTGGAGGAGCATTAACAAGTACGTTGACACTTCCCAATACTGGTGGTTGGGCCTCACCAAACACAGGTGCAACAAATTTATCTGGATTCACGGCCCTTCCTGGTGGCCTTCGGAGCCTCGGTGGAATTTTTGACTATGTGATATCCAATGGGGCTTGGTGGTCTGCAACTGAACAGTCAATGTCCAATGTATGGCGACGAAACTTGCAAGAAAGTTATATATGGCGTTATAGTGATGACAAGTCATCCGGTTTTTCTGTTCGCTGTCTCAAAAACACCCTCCCCCAAGTTAATACCACCTCAGTTACCAACGTGACCCCATCAACCGCTCTGGTGACAGGTGAAGTCATCTCCGAGGGTGACCAAAACACAACAAGGGGTTTTTGTTATTCCACCACATCCAATCCAACCCTATCAAATGACACAACCATGAATGGAACGGGTATTGGGGCTTATTCGGATACCTTGCAGAACTTGAACCCTTTGACGACCTACTATGTTCGGGCGTATGCGACAAATAGTCTTGGGACTTCGTATGGAAGTGAATTGAATTTTACCACAGATTCAATCAGGATAGGCTCTAACTATGCAGGTGGCATTGTGTTTTATATTGATTCTACTGCTCAACATGGATTGGTGTGTGCTCCAGTAAATCAAAACTCGAGCCCTCACTTTCAATGGGCCATATCTAGTTGTAATGACTTAATATTGAATGGGTATTCTGATTGGGTCTTACCAAGTATTTATGATTTGGGTACAATGTATAATAATCTTCAAGTTACGGGGCTTGTAGACTTTACTGGGAATTTTATACCTTTTTATTGGAGCTCTACCATTGGGTTTAATAATAGAGCAATTTTATTAGATTTTTGGAGTGGAATTTGGAATTCAAATTATCCAACAAGTAACTGGTATCAGGTTAGAGCTATTCGTTCTTTCTAATCCTCAAATATCCCCTTGACCTTCTGAATTGTAGATGGTGAACATCGGAGGATTTTGGAGATTTCATTGTGTGTATACCCTTTTTTGAGGTATTCTATGATTTTTTGGGATTTTTCTTTCTGAAGGAATTGGGTTGTATTCAATCACTGAAAAGAATTCATATCTCTCTGTGACATGTAATATCAATCCCCGCTTAAGTAACTGGTTCAGGGACCCTCTGGTGTCTTTGATTTTGAATATCGGTGTAGGTATTGGTTGTCCCATTTAAATTGAATGGAGGCACAAAAATGTAGGAATTATGTCCTGCTCGGAACAGAACTGGTACGGAGTCGGTGGAAAAATCTCAAGTAGTGAATCAAATACAATCAACTCAGAATGCTAGAATATTGAAGGGCACAAGAACTACTAAACCATGGAATATCACTTTAATTTTGCTCTTTATGAAAATAACATTCAAAATATATCCCTTTCTCTTCATCAATTATTTTGGTTACAATATCTTTTAGATTTTTTGATGTTGTTTGAAACCACTCTGATGAAGTTAAAGACGGATTAATTAGTGGGCCTTGCTTTCTAAATTCTTTAAGCCATTTTGTTTCACATTTTTTTGATTCCTGTATGCCTGAATCACTATTATTAGGTTTAAACTGCAGCCACATTAATGGAATTAATTCACGTGGATTGCCATTCATTAGTTTAAATAAACGCCTAGCAATTGAAACGGGATGTTCATGATTTTCATATTTAGGCCATTTACTTTTGGAAATACCATCATCAGTAGTATTGTGGGAAACTATACCAATTTTAAAATAGGGATATTCCTCATTCTCCCAACCTTTCTCAACAAATACATACAAATACGAGTCTCCAACTTTGCTTTTATGTTTCATAATAATTGATTTATAGGAACTATTTTAATCTTTATGCCAAGATATATATGGTTCCCCTTAATCCAAATCAAAGAGTTCGTTTCTAAATGTAATCATCCCTCATTCAAACATCTGTAATGTACTTAAGTGACCCTTCCAGTCTCCCATTCACCAAGAATATTGCCCACCAACTTGCACGCTTGGTGTTTTCATTCCTTGCTAACACCACAAAAATCAACAGAACCCATTGATAATCAATTGATTTAAAATCAACTTAAATAAGATTAACATCAGAATTCTTATGGCCAGCTATTCTATCCGTTGAACTACGAGGCCCTACACCATCCCCTCAACCCCCAAAACACCCCCAAAAATACACCTTTTTAAGAGGGTTTGAACCGGGTAGGGGGGGATTTCACCCCAAAAGGACCCGGATATTGCACGGTAATTGCACGGTACTTGCGCGGTTGGGAACCACCTCCTTATCGGTTGGGATTCACCTGGGCTCAAGGATAGGGGGGGGTTAGTTGGTGGTGAAATGGGTCAAATGGGAATTTTCCAAAATCGGAACTAGTGGAAGTATTTCCAGAGGTGACCACTCATCCCTGCCCTGTAAGTCTCATGATACCGCTATTTTTCTATATGTTATTGGTTCTTTTTTAGGTAATTCAATGATTTGTTTTGAAAAATCCTCGTTTAACTCGGTTTTTGACCCCTTTAGCTGGGTTTATGGACTTGTAATTAGCTTGGTCTATATTTGGGAATATCAAATTAATTTCCATGAATAAAGCCTATAAGATTTTATTTTCTTTTTTTCTAATTCTGATGTCTGGTTTGGGGTTCTCCCAGTCCGTTCCATCCTATGTTCCAACTAATGGGCTAGTTGGCTGGTGGGGGTTTAACGGAAACGCTCAAGATGGTTCCGGAAACGGAAATCATGGGACGGTGAATGGTGCAACCTCGACGGCCGATAGATTTGGGAATCAGAATGGAGCGTATCAGTTCGCTAATTCTGAAATTAGTATAGCTGACAATTCATTGCTTGATTCTACTTTTTCAAATTCATTTTCATTGGCTTTTTGGTACAATTCCTTCTTCTCGAGCTCAAATAATTTTGATGGCTTGGTGTGTAGGGGTTTTCAATTTGCTAACCCACCGATTTTCGGTGTACAGGTTGGATTAACGCCCTCAGGTTTAGGGCTGCAAACAAATCCAAGTAACTGCAACTACCATTTTTCTCAGGTTGACACCAATGTTTGGAAGCATATTTTGTTGAGCTTTCAATTTGACTCATCTGGTAATGGAAGTATATCCTACTATTCAAATGGTTTATTTGAACAAGTATATTCTTGTTTTCGACCATTGGCTTTGGGAAACAATAATTTTCCCTTGAAATTTGGTGTGGAGCGTGAAGGAACCGAATTTTTCAAAGGCAAACTCGACGACATCGGAATTTGGAACCGAGCATTAACACCCCAAGAAATCACCAACCTTTACAATTCCCAGCTCCCAACTCAAACCTCCCTTTGTTTGCCGACCATTACAACCTCAGCACCCTCTTCGGTTGGAGTGGATACTGTGGTGATTGGTGGGGATATTTCCAATGACGGTGGAAGTTCCATTGTTCTCAGGGGTATTTGTTATTCCACATCACCCAATCCCAATATGGGAAACCAAAGGACCGAGGATGGTTCGGGTACTGGTTCGTTCAATACGGTATTGAGGGGATTGAATCCTTCAACAACATATTATGCAAGGAGTTACGCCAAGAATTCCAATGGTGTGGTGGTCTATGGAAATGAGGTGAGTTTTACCACCAGTGCGTCTCTTCCTGGTGTTCGTTGTCCAGGTTCCCCCACGGTCACTGATATCGATGGGAATATCTATAACATTGTTCAAATCGGCACTCAGTGTTGGACTCAGAGTAATTTGAAGGTGAGTAAATACAGGAATGGGGATAGTATACCTACGGGGTTGAGTAATTCTCAATGGAGTTCAACTTCTTCGGGTGCATATGCCATTTATAATAACGACCCGTTCAATGATGGTTTGTACGGGAAGTTATACAACCATTATGCGGTGGCGGATAGCAGGGGTTTATGTCCTACGGGGTGGCATCTACCGTCTGATGGGGAGTGGAATGTCCTCGTAAAATATCTTGACCCTAATGCGGATACAACTTGCCACAACTGTTTTCAGAATATAGCTGGAGGAATGATGAAAAACACTGGCACTCAGCTATCATTAGGCGGTTGGTTTTCTCCAAATGTAGGAGCAACCAATCAAAGTGGATTTACTGGTCTTCCTGGAGGTGGTGGTGGTGGTAATTCATATGGAGGTTTAGGCGGATTGGCGATTTGGTGGAGTACTACTTATGCTTGGGGGAATTTTTATCGATGTCGTACAATTTTTAATGATTATGCTGGCGTTAACAGAACAATAGGTGTTCCTACAGATGGCTTCTCTGTTCGCTGTCTTAAAAACACCCTTCCCCAAGTCAATACGACCTCGGTTACCAATGTGACACCATCATCTGCATTGGTCACAGGTGAGGTCATATCCGAGGGAGGTGACCAAAACACAACGAGGGGTTTTTGTTATTCCACCGCATCCAATCCAACCCTATCAAATGACACAACTATGAATGGAACGGGTACTGGAGTTTATTCGAATACATTACAGAACTTGACCCCATCCACTACCTATTATGTTCGGGCGTATGCTACAAATAGTGTCGGGACTTCGTATGGGAATGAAGTGACTTTTACGACAGATTCAATCAGGATAGGTTCAAATTACGCTGGTGGAATTGTGTTTTATGTTGATTCTACTGGTCAACATGGATTAGTGTGTGCACCATCGGACCAAGGTGTAGCTGAATGGGGATGTTATGGTGTCAATATTCCTGGAACGTTAACTTCTTTTGGAACAGGACAGATAAATACCAATTTGGTGATTTCAGGATGCTCTAGCCGACCTATTGCAGCTAGTCTATGTTCTGATTTGACTATTGGGAATTATAGTGATTGGTTTTTACCAAGTCTAGATGAATTGGTTTTAATGCAGGCTAACCTCCATCAAAATGGAATCGGAAATTTTCTTAATAATTGGTATTGGAGTAGTTCACAAGGTGGAGTCACTTATCCGGCGCCTTTGGTAATTTTTTATAATGCATGGACTGTTAATTTTACCGATGGTACCGCGAATCTTGACGGTCATTTTACAAAAATGGCGGTATTGAATGTTAGAGCAATACGTTCGTTCTAACCAACCAACACCCACTTAACTTTTTGAATCATATATTGTAAACACCAACGAATTATATATTTACTATGCTTAAAATATTGTTACTTTCCGTATTGGTTTTGATTTCCACTAGCCTTCAAGCCCAATGGTCTGTGGTCTCCGCGGGGGGTAACGATACGGTGGGAGGGTATATCCTAAGTTCCTCGGTGGGGGAGCTTTTGGTGGATGATGCCGCCATACCCGGTTACCGTCTCAAATTTGGGGTGCAGCAGCCTTTGACCTTTCCGTGGCCCGGTGCTCGCATGAAGGGCCGCGCTGTTTATGCCACCAACCCAAATGTCCCACTGGGGCAGGTTCAGGTACTCCTCAAACAAAACGGAACGGTCGTTGCCACCACCACCACGACCAACAGCGGGGATTTTGATTTGGGCACGAGGGGTAGCGGGTCCTACGCCTTGGAATTTATTTCGACGGCGTCGTGGCGGGGCGTGAATACCACCGATGCCTTGGTGGCTTTGCGTCACTACACGGGGTCCATGGCTTTGACCGGAATTCGGCTCCAAGCAGGGAATGTCAACAACCGAGGCCTGGTGAATGGCCAAGAGGCTTTGAGAATTACCCAAAGGACGGTGGATAGGAATTTGCCATTCCTCTCGGGGGATTGGGCCTTTGCTCCAACGCAGGTCCAGGTTCAGTTTGGAGACACGCTGGTCAATGTACCGGTTCCGGCGCTGTGTTACGGAGACGTCAATGCATCTTATTTTCCGGCCCCTCCAGCTCGTTTGGCGGGGGACCCGCTGCTTGCGGTCGGTCGTTTGGAAGAACCGAATTCTGACACCTGGGAATGGCCGGTTTATCTAACCGAATCCAAAAGCATTGGAGCCATGACCATTGAGTTCCTCCTTCCCGAAGGCTTATCGGTGGAGGATGTCTTGGTGACGGCCAAGTCGGAGCCCGGTTCCAACGCTGACCCTGGGTATTTGGCGTACAAGCAAGAAGGTCAGGTCCTGAGGATTTCTTGGTTTGGTTTGGATGCCCTCCTACCAAGGGATGGCGAGGAACTCTTTCGCCTCAAAGTACGGGGGAACGCGAACGGTCCTTTGCGCTTGATTCCTACCAGTGAACTCGCCGATGGCATGGCCCAACCGTACAACTCGTTCCGACTTGCCGCACCGGTCCCAGGTTCGGGTGCTTGGCAAGTTGCTCTGTACCCCAATCCCAGCAGCGACAAAGCGTCGATTGCATTGACCCTCCCATCCTCCGGAACGGTATCGTATTCGGTGGTGGATGCCTTGGGTCGATTGGTGGTGGAGGGACGAGAGTTAGTTTCAGCCTCCGGCTTCAAAGGCATAGACCTCGAAAGTACTTCTTGGTCCGCAGGAACCTACTCCGTCCGAATCCAATGGCAAGGGGCCAGAACCACCGAAGACCGGCTCTTGCGTTTTGTTAAATTAAATCGGTAATCATTCTAATTAATCAATCATTATTCCCACAGAAATATCAAATCATCAACCCATGAAACAAATCTATCTTCTTCTAATGACCTTGTTGTTGGTCCATGTTCAAGTTTTTGGTCAATCCGTTCCCTCCTATGTCCCCACCAATGGTCTGGTCGGCTGGTGGGGATTTAACGGGAATGCTCAGGATGGTTCGGGAAATGGGAACCATGGGACGGTGAATGGAGCAACTTTGACTACCGATAGGTTTGGTAATCAGAATGGGGCGTATAGTTTTGATGGGGTAGATGATTTTATTTCAGTAAGCGAATGTGTTCAAATACCATTAAGTAGTAACAATAGAACTTGCTCATTTTGGATAAAATCTAATATTATTGACAATCCGCCAAATAGAGATATTTTAAATTGGGGGAATTATCAATCTAATCAGAGATTCGGATTTACTATGTATAGTGGCCTAACTTATTTTTGCGCTCAAAATAATGACTTTTATGGAAGTGTTTTTGTTGGAGATAATGGATGGAAATTTATTACATTAACATATAATGGTCAATTTGTATCAATATATGTAAATGGTTTGTTAGATGGAGGTCAATTCAGGAATTTAAATACTGTTGGAGACACTATTGTTATAGGAAGTTCTCCTCTTTTTCATCCAGATGCAACCTATTTCGATGGATTAATAGACGACATCGGAATTTGGAATCGCGCTTTATCACAACAGGAAATCACCAACCTCTACAATTCACAATCTTGCCAGGTATCCATCACCACCCAACCATCCAGCCAAACCACTGGTACGAACAGGAATGTTCAGTTCTCGGTAATTTCATCTGATTCCAACTCCACCTATCGTTGGCAGACCGACATGGGATTGGGCTTCCAAAATCTCACCAACGCAGGTCAGTACTTAGGGGTTAACACATCAACCCTGAATGTTTCGAACACCTCACCTCACAATGACAACCAGTTATTCCGATGTATTGTGTCCACCACTTATTGTGGAAGTGATACCTCCGACGTGGTGACCTTGAATGTGAATTCATCATCCAGCTCGACCGGTGTTCCCAACAAATTCACCTATCAATCGGTGGTGAGGGATACATCGGGTCAACTGGTCACCAACCAATCGGTGGGGATGAGGTTATCCCTCCAAAGGGGACCACACTTAGCCAATCTCTACACCGAGACCCATCAACTCACAACCAACTCAAATGGACTTCTGACCTGTATCATTGGGTCTGGTCAACCCACATTGGGAATGATGGACACGATTGACTGGTCGGAAGGAATGGTCTATGTGAAAACGGAAATTGATATGAGCGGTGGAAGTAACTATTCATTGGTGAGCACCAGGGAGCTACTCAGTGTTCCTTATGCTTTGTATTCGTTGAATAGTGGTAGTAGTACACCAGGTCCCGTCGGTCCTATGGGTCCTCAGGGAGTTCCTGGTCCTCAGGGCCCGTCAGGTGTTTCATTTCCATCAGGAGGAATCTCTGGTCAGGCCTTGTACTATTGTAACGGAGTGCCCACTTGGGGTCCTTGTCCCAATCAACCGACCATGCCAACGGTTACAACCAACTTAGTGACTTTGTTACCCGGTAACTCAGCATCAACAGGGGGAAATGTAACCAGCGATGGAGGTTCACCAGTGACCCATCGAGGGGTGGTATATGACACCACCTCCAATCCCAGTTTAACATCCAATTATTCGGTGGATGGAAGTGGAACAGGGTCATTTGTTTCTACGCTCAATAACCTTGCACCAACAACCACCTATTACACTAGAGCCTATGCCACCAATGCGGTTGGTACGGCATATGGGAGTGTGGTAAGTTTCTCAACAAATCTATCACTTCCGACAGTAACAATTGGACAAAATCACGCAGGTGGAATTGTATTTTATGTTGATAGCACTGGTCAGCATGGGTTGGCTTGTACCTCATTTGACCAAAACACTTCTGTTTGGGGTTGTAATGGTACATATATTTCAGGAACCTCAACCACATTTGGTACGGGGATGGCAAATACCACGGCTATTGTGAACGGATGTAGTGTGAGTCCCTTTGCAGCTAGCGAATGTAATGACCTTGTTCTGAATGGATATAATGATTGGTATTTACCGAGCAGGGATGAGTTAGTTTTGATGTATCAAAACCTAAAGACACAAAGCCTAGGTAATTTTTCAAACGATTGGTATTGGAGCAGTTCGCAGGTCAGTTCGGGCAACGCCTGGTATGTGACCTTTCATAATGGCATGGCCTGGCACGTCAACATCGGCAAATATGACTACGGCCAAGTGCGTGCAGTTCGGGCTTTTTAACCATTCATCCATTCAACCATTTGGCTTTGTGCGCCGGGGAATATTTGAATAATCTCATGTTGAAACAATGATTAGGGGTGTTTTTCACATGTCTTTGATGCGTGTGGAATACCAACTCTATTTCCCCGCCCTCTCATCCCCAATGACGTTCCACACTCGGGGGGGGCAGTTGGTAAATAAATGGGTCAAATGGGAATTTTCCAAAATCGGAACCGGTGGAAATATTTCCCGTGGTGACCCTTCATAGAGTTCCATAAGGTCTAAGTACACCGGTTCGACCTTATTTGTCACAGGCGTTGGTTTAGGTTATTCAATGATTTGTTTTGAAAAACCTTATATCAGCCCGTTTCTGACCCATGGATAGGGGTTTATGGACTTGTGATTTGAGAGGGGTATATTTGGGAACATCAACCGAATTCTCATGAATAAAACCTATAAGATTTTATTTTCCTTTTTTCTGATTCTGATGTCCGGTATGGGGTTCTCCCAGTCCGTACCATCCTATGTTCCGACCAATGGACTGGTGGGATGGTGGGGATTCAACGGGAATGCTCAGGATGGTTCGGGGAATGGGAACCATGGGACAGTTACTGGCGCAACACTTACGACCGATAGGTTTGGGAATCAGAATGCGGCGTATAGTTATAGTAATTCCAGAATATCAATTAATTCAACTAATTTACCATTAGGTAATTCGAATCGGTCCTTTAGCCTCTGGTTTCAAGCATCTCAAGCCCCACAGAGTTCAAATGTAATGTTGTTTTATGGTAGTACACAATCAAATCAAGGATGTGGCTTGTCAGTAACACCGACAAGTTTTGTTTTTATTTCATGGATTAATAATGACATACATTTTCCGTTTACATCTTTACAAACTAATGTTTGGAATAAATTAGTTGCTGTTTACGAATCAAATGTCAGTAAACTATACCTCAATGGAGTTCATTTACAATCAATTTACAGTGGTGTAAATAGAAACACTGTTTCAGGTCCATTGCATTTTGGTTTTGATGGGGGTAGTCAATATTTTTTCGGCAAACTCGACGACATTGGAATATGGAATCGAGCTTTAACGCAACAAGAAATAACTAACCTCTATAATTCCCAAGTCTCAGGCGTTTCCATACCCAACCTGACTTCCTGTCTTAACGACACCACATCGGTCACCATTTCTCATCCGACCTTAACGGGGGTGGCAAATGCCTCGCTTCGGATGACCTACAACCCTGATTCGTTGACCTATGTTGGGTTTAATTCATTGAATCCTGCGTTCAGTGGAATGACCATAAGTGGAGGGAATGGCGTTGTCTTGATGAATTGGGGTGTTGCGACCAACCAGACGATTACCGCAGGAAACATGGTGAATTTGAGATTCAGGGTGAACGGCAATTCTAATTTATCATGGGATACCGTAATTGTTCCGAGTGAATTTTACGATAGCGCTTACAACCTTGTTTCCCAAACTTTCTCAAGTGGTTCGGTTAATCATCGCACAACCCGTTTGGTATGGAACAGAAATATTTGTGAGGGTCAGTCCTTCACCTTGGGCAATCAGTCCTACACCACATCAGGAACCTATCATGGTCGAAGATTTGGAACTGGTGGAGCATGCGATACCCTGATAACCCTCTATCTCAATGTCCTTCCAAGACAAACTAATCCTTCGGTCACCATTTGTTCCAATCAACCATATTTATTTAATGGGCTTCAGTTAAACTCCTCAGGGGTGTACCTTGATACGTTGGTCAATATTCTTGGTTGTGACTCCATTGTTCAGTTGAATTTGACCGTGAATCCAGTGTATAACCAGAATTTGACCATGACCATATGTGCTGGTGGTTCCTTGCAGTTCGGGAGTCAGAATTTAACGGTAGCAGGGAACTATAACAATACCTTTGTTTCCTCAAGGGGATGTGATAGTCTTGTGAATCTTAGTTTGAATGTTTCCAACTCTACCACTATTGTTTCCTCCAATGGTCAAAATGGATTTTGTCCCAACGATAGTGTTCGCATTGGTTTAGCAATCCCTATACCCAACGCAATATACTCTTGGAGAAAAGATGGCGCTATCATTCCCAATGCCACAAGTGACACCCTGTACGTAAACCAAGCAGGTAACTACCAGTTGGCCGTGCAAGTTTCTCCCACTTGTGTCATTCAGTCAAATACACTAACGATTGGGGTATTGAATTGCAATCGAATTACAGGGGATTTGAGATATGACAACAACAACCAGACCCCACTGGTCGGAATACCAGTTCATTTAAAATCCTTGCTTGGGAATATAGTAGCCAGTGACACGACCGACTCATCTGGCTCTTATGACATGGCTGGTTATGCCAACGGGAATTATCTATTGGATGCAGCGATTAATTATACCTATGGAGGGGTGAATTCGACGGATGCCCTGCAGGTGACCCGGTTTTTTACTTCCTTGGTTACCCTCAGTCCACTTCGGATAAAGGTTGGTGATGTGAATGGGAGTGGGATAACCAACAGCGGAGACGCTTTACTTATCAATCGACGAATTACAGGTTTGATTACCTCCTTCTCGGTTGGGAATTTTGTAAATAATCTTCCATCGGTAAACGCCCTTGGAAATCCGTTGGTTGCGAACCTAAGGGCCTTATCTACGGGTGATGTGAATGGAACCTACAATCCTCAACCAACTGCACCAATACTGGTACTAGATACAGTAATTGCTGGATTTGTTTCAGGAACAGCAACGGTAAGATTTACTTCATCAGGTTCTGGAGTATTTGAAAGGGGAGTATGCTGGGGAACTTCGACCAATCCTACGGTTTCGGGAAATAAAATGGTTGTAGGTTCTGGAGGGTATGGATTCTCACAGGCGTTTTCAGGAGGTATGGTGGGAAATCAATTGTATTATGTCCGGGCCTATGCTAAAAACTCTTTGGGAATCAGTTACAGCAGTGAGAAAACATTTACCACTCCACCAGGTCAACCTTGTTCAGGTGTTTCGACGGTAACTGATATTGATGGTAATTTTTATCAAGGAATTCAGATTGGAAATCAGTGTTGGACTCAAAGTAATTTAAAAACTAGTAGGTACAGGAACGGGGATTATGTTCAAACAGGCCTTGGACCAACTAACCCTCCGCAAGGCCAATATTCGATTTACAACAATGACACATTTAATGATTCAATATTTGGGAAGTTATATAATCATTATGCCGTAATGGATATGAGAGGATTATGTCCTACGGGATGGAAAATTCCAACAATTTCCGATTGGAAGGTAATGGCTAAGTACTTACAGCCAAATTTAGACACAAATTCAGTCTACATTTTTCTTGGAAATCCTAGTTCAGGCGGATTGCAAAGCACGCAGACGCAGCCATCACCGGGTGGATGGACCATAAATTCTTTGCCAATAGGGACAAATTATACTGGTTTTTCCGGACTTCCAGGAGGAGAAAGCTTAAATTCTATTTATTTTCAAAATCTAACCTATTTCGGCGGGTGGTGGACCTCTTCATTCGCTTATGGATTTGGCGGTAGCGCCAGTTCAAATGGATGGAATATTGAGCTTTCGAATAATTATTTAAATAGCGACTGGGAGAGCCGTCATAATGGATATTCTATTCGTTGTTTGAGAGATTCTTCTACATTGCTTACAGTAAGTACCTATAACCCAACAACAATAACATCTTTTAGCACAATAATCGAAGGAAGTGTGACATCATATGGTGGAACGCCAATTATTGAACGTGGCATGGTGTATAAATCAGTTCAAAATCCGACTTCAGTTATTATTTCAACTATTACTGGAATAAACGCTGGTGTTTTTTCTGACACTATAATTGGCTTAAACGCCTCGACGCAATACTCCGTCCGTGCTTTTGCCACAAACTTTGCAGGTACAATTTATGGAAATGAGGTTTATTTTACAACATTACCTATTCAATCCTGCATCAACCAACCAACAGTAAGTGACATTGACGGGAACGTCTATAATGCAGTACAGATTGGAAATCAGTGTTGGACGCAGAGTAATTTGAAGACCAGTAGGTATAGGAACGGGGATAATATCCCAACGGGGTTGAGTAATGTCGACTGGGAGAACACGAATTCTGGAGCATATGCCATTTACAATAACGACCCGGTGAATGACGGCTTGTACGGGAAATTGTACAACCATTATGCGGTCACGGATAGTAGGGGATTATGTCCTACAGGTTGGCATGTTCCCTCGGATGGTGAGTGGAAAAAGTTGATTAAACATTTAGACCCAAGAACAGACACCAATACAACATTAAATAATTACAATGTGACAACCAGAGCTGGAGGGATTTTAAAAGAAACAATTGCTCAACCGGCCTCTGCTGGATGGATGTTGCCTAACATCGGAGCAGTCAATTCAATTGGCTTTTCAGGTCTTCCAGGTGGTAACAGAAGCTATGGTTACAATAATGTTTCACATCTTGGAACTTGGTGGTCATCTACAAGGTCTTCAATGTCAACAATTTTCTTTAGTTTATCGCATAATACTAATTTAGGATTACTTGGAAATTACGGCGGCGGAGTATCATTTGTTGGTAATTCTGTTCGCTGTTTAAAGGACTAATTGTAAGTAAACTTTTTTCCAAATAGCTTTTGAGCGGTCTGCGAGGTTTGTCTTGCATTGGTCGTATCAGGAATAATTATTACTGGTTCCGTATCCCCGTTGTCCCAAAGTGGCCCTTCATCTACATTGAATCCTTCTGCAAGTTCCCCTTTTTTGATACAGTTTTAAAGTAATAAGTTAAGGCTGAATTTGTTGTTTCTATTCGGAGTGTGTTTGCTTCCGCAGGGCTTCGTGAGGCCTTCGTTTACTGATTTCTTCATTTAATTCTCACAGAATATTGCCCACCAACTTGCACGCTTGGTTTCTTCATTCCTTACTAACACCACAAAAATCAACAGAACCTATTGATAATCAATTGATTTAAAATCAACTTAAATAAGATTAACATCAGAATTCTTATGGCCAGCTATTCTATCCGTTGAACTACGAGGCCCTACACCATCCCCTCAACCCCCAAAACACCCCAAAAAATACACCTTTTTAAGAGGGTTTGAACCGGGTAGAGGGGGGATTTCCCCTGAACAGGCCCAGGGTCCTTCTCATGATGGGGATTTTTTTTGATTTCAAGGGTTTTTTTGAGATTCTATTCTGTGGAATTATCTTTATTTATAGAAGGTCTACAACTATTAAATTTTAACGATGTTAAATTTAAAGAAATTTACCATTTGGATATGGATTCTGTCCATCTTCAATCTAACTTCTTGCACCATTCTTTTGCCATCCATGATGACATTCGACAAAGGCTATAAATTAAATCCACAAGAAGTAAGGAATCGAATCAAGAACAAATCGGATGCCTTGAACGAATGGGGAACACCACAAAAAACAGATACGGTTGGTGGCCTTGAAATTTGGACGTATGACGTTGCCTCCCTTCAGTCACGGACTTCTCATTCGGGTGGTTTTGATAAAGGTCAGGGCCTACCTTCTCAAGAAAATTCCCAATTATCTAACAAGAATTTTCAAATTCATTTTGAGGGAGACCAGGTTGCGTACTGGCGTTTTAATGGAATTGAATCTCCATCCAAGCAAGATCGTTTAGCGGCGGGAATGTTGAGATCTGTGGGAATGGTCATCGATGGAGCCTTCATCATTTTGGCTGTTTTTGTATTTAGTGTTTCGTCGGATCCCCGTGGCCAGTGGTAAGGCGTACCAAGCGGTGAACTGGGCCATCAAAGGCGGTTCAATTGGCCTATTGGAGTATTTTTGGGCCCATGTTGGTTCGAAAGCGTTGGTTTGCAACCCTCCTTTTGGGGTACCTTGGGAGCGTGGGGGCGTGCAAGGAAGCCAAACGCATGCCCGAGCCCTTGGGGAACACGACCATCGGGCGGCAAATATGGATGCGTGAAAACCTGCGGGTGGATACCTTTCGCAATGGCGACCCGATCAAACATGCCCAAACCCCCCAAGAATGGGCCGAAGCCCTGAGGCGGGAAGAGCCGGCCTGGTGCTATTACGATAACGACCCGGAAAACGATTGGCATTACGGGCGCATTTATAATTATTACGCCGTGATGGACGAGCGTTGCCTCTGCCCAACCGGTTGGTACATCCCCAGCGATGGGGAGTGGACCGATCTCGAAAAATACCTGGGCGGACCCCGGGTGGCGGGGGGATCCCTCAAGTCCACGGTCATGAAGCCTGCAGCCGGAGGTTGGGAAAGTCCCAACGAGAAGGCGGTGGACGATGTTGGTTTTGGGGCCAGACCGGGTGGTCTGCGGGCCAAAGACGGCACCTTCTACAGCGGGGGCCTGATGGCCATGTGGTGGTCATCCACGGTCAATCTTTCCAAAATGTCTTGGTACCGAGAGGTTAATTTTTTTAGCGGGCGACTTTACCGGACTTTTAATTACAGACAGGATGCCTTTGGGGTTCGTTGCCTCAAAGAACCCACCCCGGTTACAAGCCCGCCCCAGCCCTGGGCGGGGGATAAATAGGCCAAAGGGGCCTACATTTGTTTAAATCAAACACCATGAAAGCATCTAAGATCTTTGCACGGACTATTTTGGGGACTTTGGTTTTGTTGGCCTTGGGCTCATCGATGGCTTGCCGCAAAGAGACCGTCCAACTGGTTTACAAACCCTGCCCGGGTGCTGAGTTGGTTCGAGATGTGGACGATAACGCGTACCCCACGCTCCAAATCGGGGACCAATGCTGGTTAAGGGAGAATCTGCGGACGTCGAGGTACCGGAACGGGGATGATATTCCGGTCATCGAGGAAGACTCCCTTTGGTTATCAACGTCGGCGGGAGCTTTCTCCTTTTATACCAACGATCCCGACCAGGACACCTTGGAAGGCATGCTCTACAATCACTTTGCCATCAGCGATAACCGGGGCCTTTGTCCTACCGGATGGCATGTCCCTACCGATGACGAATGGACCACCCTGCAGGAGTACATCAGCCGAGGCGACAAGGATGGAGGCTCGCTCAAGGATACCTTGGGTTGGGATTTTCCCAATGTCGGGGCGGCCAATTTGATGGGCTACCGGGCCAGGGCGGCCGGCTTTAGGGCCGCAACAGGTGGCTTTGGGGGTCAAGGCATCCATGGTTTCTGGTGGTCTGCCACCCAGGCCGATCCGGGCAAGGCCTGGACTCGGCAGCTCAATTACGCTTCGACGAGCATGTTCCGCAATGCCAACTTTTTGTTGTTCGGCATGTCGGTTCGTTGCGTCAAAGACTGAAGCGGCCCCTAAATTCGCTTAACATGAAAATTTTGAACTCTGCCGCCAAAGCGGTGGGCCTGCTCTTGGTATGCGCCGTGGCCCAGGCCCAAAACTTGCCATCCGAATGGTATTTCTCCCCGGATGGTCGGACTCTTTATACCGGGGGCCGACCGGACCAGGGCCTGTACCATCCCGACAGCATTCGGACCGTGAACTTGACGTTTCCGCAGAGCAATTACTGGACTCTTCTGGGTCAGAATTATGCTACAGAAACCAACCTAATGGCGTCCATGACCATGGCCGGCCAAACCCTGGACAGCATAGGGGTTCGGTTCAGAGGTAACACGTCGTACTCCACCATCGGTTCGTCCCAAAAGAAATCCTTCGGGATTGAAACGGATTGGCTCAGGCCAGGACAAGATATTTTGGGCTTTCGCAATCTCAAATTCAACAATGCCCACGGGGATGCCACCTTCATGCGGGAAGTGTTATACAACCAAACCGCCCGCAGGCATACCCCCATTGCCAAAGGCAACTTTATCCGCCTTTTTCTCAACGGCCAGGATTGGGGTATTTACGATCATGTTCAGGATGTGGACAAGGAGTTTTTGAAGGAGTGGTTTTTGAGTAACGACGGGCCTCGTTTTCGGGCAACGACCGGGGTATCGGGCGGCGCGCCCGGTGGAGGATGGGGTGATGGGACGGCCGGTATGAATTTCCTGGGCCTGGATACCAACCTATACAAATCGTATAACAGCCT
>Ga0209972_10000409_pt1 | contig 41618 bp, 35 predicted proteins | sample NOAtaG_7_FD_187302 | JGI IMG/M metagenome (GOLD analysis project Ga0209972, IMG submission 187302) | Freshwater lake microbial communities from Lake Erie, under a cyanobacterial bloom - NOAA_Erie_Diel1S_2200h metaG (SPAdes) (version 2) | ecosystem: Environmental > Aquatic > Freshwater > Lake ...
GGGGCCGAGACCGGGGCCGAGGCCGAGACCGCGACCGAGACCGAGACCGGGGCCGAGGCCGAGACCGCGACCGAGACCGAGACCGGGGCCGAGGCCGAGACCGCGACCGAGACCGGGGCCGGGGCCGAGACCGGGGCCGAGGCCGAGACCGCGACCGAGACCGGGGCCGAGGCCGAGACCGGGGCCGAGGCCGCGACCGCGACCGCGACCGCGACCGGGGCCGCGACCGCGACCGGGGCCGAGACCGCGACCGGATCCGGATCCGCACGCGGACGCCGACGCTCTCGCCGACGCGGACGCCGACGCGGTCGCGGCCCCGGACTCCGACTCGGCCCCGGTCGCGGTCGCCGCAAGACCACAGCGAGCAGCCACCGGCAACCAGAGAAGGGCGCTCGGGCCTCTCGATCGTGCCGTCGTGCTCGGCGGCGTCGAGACCGGCCCTGCGGGCCGCCGTGCTCCCTGTCCTCGCCGTGCTCGCTGCGCTGCGCGCGGCTCCGGGCAGGTCCGCGCGGCCGCTTCGCGGGTCTCGACGCCGCCTGTGCGCGACGGCGCGGGGGCGGGGCGCCCGAGCGGTTCGGGTGCTCGACAGGAGATGAGGACGATGACGCTGCGGATTCAGGGTGAGGTGATCGAGCTGGTGCGGCGCACGCGCGAGGTGGTCGAGGCGATCGGCAAGCACGACAAGGATCTCGAGCGGCAGGTGCGGCGCGCGATGACGAGCGTTGTGCTGAATGGACGCGAGGGCGAACGGCAGGGGCGCGGCAAGGGGCGGCAGCGGTTCGAGGACGCGATGGGATCGGCCGACGAGGTGAAGGGCGGCCTCGAGGTCGCCGAAGCGCTCGGGTACGTCGAGGTCGAGGCGGAGATCGTCGCGGGCTGGACGCGGGTCGCGCGGGTGTTCTGGAAGCTGCGGGGATGAACGCAGCGCGGCGGCGGGTGTTGCGGCCCGCCGCCGCGGGCGGCTGGCGGTCTCAGACTCGGTCGCGGTCTCGGCCCCGGTCGCGGGCGTGGTCGCGGTCGCGGTCGCGGCCCCGGTCGCGGTCGCGGTCGCGGTCGCGGTCGCGGTCGCGGCCCCGGTCTCGGCCTCGGTCTCGGTCTCGGCCTCGGTCTCGGTCTCGGTCACGGCCCCGGTCGCGGTCGCGGTCGCGGTCTCGGTCGCAGTCGCAGCCGCGGTCGCGGTCACGGCCCCGGCCCCGGTCGGGGATCTGGCGCGGCAGCTGCGGCGGGCGTTGCGGCGATTCGCCGCGGTCGGCTGCCGAGGGCCGACCGCCGCCCCCCGAGGGTCGGGGGCTTCCGGAACGCACGATGGCCGTGCTACGTCCCGCGCTCGATGCGCCCCGGAACCACGAGCCGCCGATGAGCCAGTCGCGCGTCGTACAGCGAAGCGCGCGCGACTGGATCGCACCGATGGCGGTCCTCACCGGCGTCGCGCTGGTGTGCTTCGTCTCGCTCTATCTGCTGGACCACACCCTCACGGGAAGCCGGCTCACGGGCGACGGCGCCGCGAGCGATCATCCGCTCTTCGCGTTCCTCGACCTCGATCCCCGCTCGATCACCGACGCCGTCAGCTCGCTCGCCGCGATCATCGCGTCGGTCTTCGGCATCGTCGTCACGGTCGTCTCCATCATCGTGCAGCTCTCCGCGGACCGGTATACCGGCGTCGCGCGCATGTTCCTCCTCGACCGCACGAACCAGACGGTCATGGCGTTCTACCTGATCGTCTGCGTCTGCGGCGTCTGGACGAGCTTCGGCCTGCACGAGGACTTCGTGCCGCGCGCCGCGATCGTCGCGATGATGAGCGCGACGACGCTCGGCCTGGTGCTCATGGCGCCCTACTTCGGCTACGTGTTCTGGTTCCTCGAGCCGATGAACATCATCGCGCGCATCCGGGAGAACGCCGTCCGCGCCGCGCGGGCCGGCGCCGCCGCGCGCACCGACGCGGACCTCGACCTCGCGCAGTACCGGACCCTCACCGCGATGGAGGAGCTCACCGACGTCACGAGCAACTCGATCTCGGGCAAGGACAAGATCATCGCGAGCGGGGCGGTCGACGCGCTGAAGGACTTCGCGCTCGCGTACGTGGCCCGGAAACAAGGGGTTCCCCAGCGGTGGTTCGACATCGGCCCGGGCCTTCGGCAGAACCCCGACTTCGTCGCGATGGATCCCGAGTCCCTCGGCGATCTCCAGGAGCGCCGCACCTGGGTCGAGTGGAAGGTGATGCGCCAGTTCCTCGGCATCTACAACGAGGCGCTCGGAGGGATGCGCGACATCAACTACCTGATCGCGATCGACACGCGCTACCTCGGCGAGGCGGCGAGCCAGGCCGGCGACGCGGAGCTCATCCGCCTCGTGTTCCGCTTCATGAACAGCTACCTGCGCGCCACGCTCAACGCGCGGGACGTCCGCACCGCGTACAACGTGATGAACCAGTACCGGCTGCTCGTCGAAGCGCTCCTCAAGGACGGGCGCGCAGACGCGGCGCTCGAGGGCGTGCGGCACATGACCTACTACGGCCACGTCAGCTTCGACATGAAGCTCGTGTTCGTCACCGAAACCGTCGCCTACGACATCAGCGCGCTGGTGAGCTCCGCCCACGAGTACGGCTTCGCCGAAGAGGACGCGATGCTCGCGCACTTCCTCGACCTCGACCGTCCGCTCCGCACCCAGAGCCAGGAGTCCGCGCTGCTCGGCGTCCGCAAGGCGCAGGTGAAGCTCGCGGCCTACTACCTCGCCAACGGGGAGGAAGCGCGCGCGCGGCGCATCGCCGAGGACATGCGGGCCGAGCCGACCGCGCGGCTCGCCCAGATCCGCAGCTCGCTCGAGGGCGTGACCACGAAGGACTTCTGGGAGATCATCGATCGCGGCCGGAACTTCGAGTACATGCCGGCCGAACAGCGCGCCCAGATGGCCGTCTTCTTCGGCTGGCTCGGCGTCGCGTCGACCCCTGCCGCGGGCAGCGCCTGAGCCGCTCGCTTCTCTCTTCCAAGGAACCCACGCCATGTCGCACCGCTCCGCCTCGCTCTTCGCTTCGCTCCTCGTCGCCCTCGCCCTCACCGGCTGCCCCAGCGATCCCGCCACCGACGCGGGCCTCGGGACCGATGCGCCCGCCGGCGACGACGCACCCTCGGGTGAGGACGCGCCCGTCGCGCTCGATGCCGGCTCCGATGCGCCCGCCGCGACCGACGCGGGCGCGCCGACCGGCTGCACCGGCACCGCCCGCCCCGACGTCTCCGGCGTCCGCGGCACCGAAGGGCTGATCGTCGCGCGGGACGGCACCATCTACTACTCGCAGCGGGCGGCGGTGGGGCGCCTGACGCCCACGGGCGGCCCCGAGAACGCCTGGGTGAGCCTGCCGAGCGGCGCGAGCACGGTCTGGGGCATCGCGCTCGACGCGGCGAACGAGACCCTCTACGTCGGCTCGCCCGCGACCGGCACCATCTACTCGGTCGACCTCCGGCTCGACACGCCGGTCGCTACGGTCTTCGTCGCCGGCGCAGGCGCCCCGAACGGCCTCACGGTCGGCCCCGACGGCGCGCTGTACTACTCGGACTTCAGCGGCGGCCGGGTGATGCGGGTCGAGGCGACCGGCGGCAGCCCGACGCAGGTCACGACCTCGGGCGTGCGCGGCGCCAACGGCGTGGCGTTCGACGGCGACGGCACGCTGCTCGTCTGCTCTTACCAGACCGGCACGCTGTTCCGCCTGACGCTGAGCGCCGGCGTGGAGTCCGCCCGTGCGACCGTCGCCACCAGCCTCGGTGCCCCGGATGGCGTCGCCGTCGACGCGAACGGCGACCTCTGGGTCACCGACAACTCCGCCGGCCGGGTGCTCCGGGTGAACGCGGCGACGGGCGCATCCGAGGTGATCGCTTCGGGCATCTCCGCAGCCGCCAGCCTCGATTTCGGCGCGGGAGAGCTCGGCTGCAGCGACGTCTACGTCGCCTCGAGCGGCGCGGCGCGGCGGCTCGAGGATGTCGGCGTCGAGGGCGCCGACGTCCTCTGGCACTGACACCGCGGGACCCTCAGTCGATGCGCGGGACCTCGCTCCAGGCGAGGACCCGCGTGCGGGACTCCACGAGCTCGAGGAGCGGCGCGAGCTCGTGCTCGAGGGTGTCGAGGCCGAGCGCGCGGCCGAGCGTCCCGCCGAGCAGCGCGTGGAGTTCGGCGGCGGCCTTCGCCCGCGGGGGCGGCAGGTCGAGGGACCGGGGCCAGATCACGACGCGCTCGAGCTCGTCCTCGCGGCCGAGGCGCGAGCGCACCTCGCGCTCGGCCGCCTCGACGCCGCCGAGCCGATCGACGAGCCCACGGCTCTCGGCGTCGCGACCCGACCACACCCGACCGCGCGCGAGCGCCTCGACCTCGTCCTCGGGCCGGCCCCTTCCCCGCGCGACGACGCCGACGAAGGTTCGATAGAACGCGTCGATCTCACGGTCGAGCATCGCCCGCTCCTCGTCGGTCGCCGCGCGCGGGTGCAGGAGCAGGTCGGCGTGCGGCGCCCGGCGGATCACCTCGGTGTGCACGCCGAGCCGCTCGAGCAGGCCGGAGGCCACGAGGCGCGCGGAGATCACCCCGATCGAGCCCGTCACCGTGAGCGGATCGGCGACGATCGCGTGGGCTCCCGCGCTGACGTAATAGCCGCCCGAGGCCGCGACCTCGGTGAAGCACGCGACGACCGGCTTCTTCGCCTTGAGCCGCTCGACCTCGCGGGCGATGACGTCGCTCGCGAGCGCCGAGCCGCCGGGCGAGTCGACGTGCAGCACCACGCCGAGGGCGCGCCGGTCCTCGGAGGCGAGCCGCAGCGCCGAGACCACCGCGTCCTTGCTGGCGCCCGGCCCGGGGCCGTCGCTGATGGTGCCGTGGACCGGGACCACCGCGAGGTAGGGGCGCGGCAGGACCGGCAGGAGCCAGCGGCGGCGGCGCAGCGCGAGCCAGCGCGGCGCGGGCACGAGGGCAACGTCCTTCTCCCCCGTGACCCGCTCGGCCAACTCGTCCTCGTGCACGAGCCCATCCACGAGGCCGCTGTCGATCGCGGCCTGCCCCGAGAAGAGCCCGACGCGAAAGAGCGCCGCGACCTTCTCGGCATCGAGGCCCGGACGCTCCGACAGCGCCTCGACGAGGAGCGACTCGTAGGTCGACAGGAGCGCCTCGACCTGCTCCCGCTGCGGCCCGCTCATCGTCAGCTCCGAGAGCCCCTCCGCCGCGGTCTTGAAGTCGGCACGCCGGTACACCTCGACGGCCACGCCGAGCCGCTCGAGCAGGCCCTTCAGGTGCCGCCGGCTCGCCGCGAGCCCGAGTGGCGCGAGGGTGGCCGAGGGACCGAGGAGCACCCGGCTCGCCCCGCTCGCCACGAAGAGCTCGCGGTTGCCGCCGCCCGAGGGCAGGTGCACCACGACCTCCTTGCCCGCGCGGCGGAGGCGGAGGATCAAGCCGCGCAGCGTGCGGAGGGCGACCCATCCGCTCGCGAGCGGGGGCAGCTCGAGGACGACGCCGCGCACCTCTGGCGCGCGCTCGAGCTCGTCCACCAGCTGGCGCAGCGTCTCGAGCGAGGTCGGGCGCACCGCGCTTGGGCGCGGCACGTAGCGACGCCACCACGGCTCCGGTCGGGGCAACTCGACGATGCGCGGCGAGAGCTTGGCGAGCAGCCACCCTCCCCGCGGGCGACGCGTCCGGTCGGCGAGCCACAGGAAGGGCACGAAGGGCAGCACGAGGAGGTTGCGGAGCGCGCGGAGCAGCACCCCGACAAGGTGAACGCTCCGGTGCCTGTTCGCATGTCCCGGGCGCTGCGCCTCTGTGAAGAAGCCTCTCGCGGTGCCTCGCTCAGCGGTAGCGGCAGTGTCCTTCGCCCATCCAATGCGGGCTCGAGGCGGCGAGCGCGAGCACGTGCTCTCGCAGCGTCGTGATGCTCGCCCCGGTCGCCGGCGGGACGTAGGCGACGAGCCCGTCCTCGTCGCGGAGCGGCATCCCATCGATGCCGACGAGATCGGCGAGCGGCTGCGCCGCGAGCTCGTCGAGCGTCACGTGCCGGTCGTCCCCGGCGGCTGCCGCCCACGCCTCGAAGCGCAGGCTCGGCGCCTCCGCGGTGCCGGAGTCGAAGAACAGATGGTCGAGGTGCACGGTGAGTTCGGCCTCCGTCGCGCCGTTGTCGGGCACCACGAGGCCGAGCGTGCCGTCCGCCTGCTCGCACGACTCGGCGATGATGGGCCGGGACACGGCGAGTTCGAACGTGTAGGCCCCGTGCACCGGGTGCCGGGCGCGTCCGGCCAGCAGCAGCGACGCGCCGGCCGACTCCATCCGGGCGCGGACCGCCGGATCGACCACGCCGACCTCCACGCTCGAGGGACCGGGCACCGCGAGCGTGTAGCCCACCTCGAGCCGGCCGCTCGGCAGCGCGGCCTCGGTGAAGAGCTCGGCAGGGCCGAGGTGCAGGTCCGCGACGAGCGGCGGGCGCGCGAGCTCGCCCTGCCCGAGACGGATCGTCTCGACACCGACGAGCACGTGATCGAAGTCCATCGACCAACCGTCGACGAAGGCGATCGGGTCGGGACCCGGGGTCGGATACCCGGTCTCCGCGGCGAGCTCGCCGCTGACGAAGAGCCGCACCGTCCCGCGGCTCGAGGGCGCACAAGCGAGGAGCGACATCGCGACGAGCACGAACGATGGACGCATCGAGACCTCCTTCACGGGACGGACCAGGTGGCGACGTAGGCGCTCGGAGCGAGCGCGCCGAGGCGAAGGGCGAGGGCCGCCTGGCTGCCCTCGTCGATGGGAGCGGGCGCGGCACCGGGCGCGAGGCGGTCGAAGCGCACCGCGTCGAGGACCTGCGCGAGGTCGATGGCCACGCGCAGCGCAGCGCCATCCTCGAGCTCGCCGGTGAGCGGGATCCCCTCGACGAGCCGCTCCGGCTCCGCCTCCGGCAGGCGGATGCCGCCCTCGAAGCGCACCGACGTCTCGCCGCGCACCGCGGTCCCCACGACGCGGAGGTCTCCGTCCCCGAGCGGGTCGGTCGCGCCCGACGTGGCACCGCCGAGGATCACCGCGAGCCGATCGGTCGTGCCCGCGCGCCCCTCGATCCACAGATCGCGGCGCTCCTCGCCGAGCACCAGGACCTCCGGCCCCGCCCACGCGGCGAGCACCGTCTCGTCGAAGCCTCCATGTCCTCCGTGGGCACGCGCACGCGGCACGAGCAGCGCCTCGAGCCGCGCGAGCGAAGGCGCAGCGGCGTCCCGCACCAGCACCGCCGCGCACCGGAGCGCCGCCGCCTCGAGCCGCACCGTCCAGCCCAGCGAAGTCGTCGCCTCCCTGCCCTCGAGCGCGAGCGTGAGCGGCACCGACACCGGCCTGCCCGGCGTGCCCACGCACCCATGCAGCGCGGCGAGCCCGAGAAATACGAACACGAACCACCCTCGAGCGTTCACGGCCCCCTCCTCGCGTCGTTCTCGTCCCCCGCGCCCGGGTTCGCAGCCTCGGTCGCGGTCTCGGCCTCGGTCGCGGCCGCGGTCCCGGTCGCGGCCTCGGTCTCGGCCTCGGTCGCGGTCCCAGTCGCGGTCCCGGTCTCGGTCGCGGTCCCAGTCGCGGTCGCAGCCTCGGTCGCGGCCTCGGTCCCGGTCGCGGTCGCAGCCTCGGTCCCGGCCTCGGTCGCGGCCTCGGTCCCGGTCGCGGTCGCAGCCTCGGTCTCGGCCTCGGTCTCGGTCCCAGCCTCGGTCGCGGCCTCCGTCTCTCCGATTCGCAGCGCGAGCGTCACGAACACCGCGAGCGGCGCCCCCGCCGCCACGTGCAGATCCGGTACCCCGGTCGCGGGCGCGGAAGGATCCCAGCGGGCTGCGAAGTCGAACACGCTCGAGGCCCAGCGCGCATCGAAGAGGTTCTGCACCTGCACGCCGACCTCGAGCACGCGCCAGCCGACGTGTGCGGAGGCATCGACGAGCACGACTGGCTCCGCGAGCCCGCCGAGCGGCAGCGGCCGCTCGCCGAGCGCGCCGATCCCGAGCGCGACCCCGGCCACGAAGGGCTCTCCGAGCAGCGCGAAGGGACGCTCGACGGCCGCGTCGAGCCGGCCCACCCAGCGCGGCACGTAGGGGAGCGCCGTCGAAGACACGACGTTCCACCACGCGCTCGCCCCCGCATCGAGCAGGTAGGCCTGCGTCCAGGCGAAGCTCGCCGCGACGTCGAGCCATCGCTCGACACCGAGCCGCACGAAGACCTGCGCGCCGAGCCGGCTCGAGGCGCCGATGGGCTCGTTGCGGCCGGCAGTCGGCGAGAAGACCAAGTCGCGCGCGACGTAGGTGTGGAAGGCCGAGAGCTGAGCCTCGACCGCGACGCTCGCCTCCTCCATCCCGAAGACGAATCCGGTCTCGCTCGCCACCACTTCGGCAAAGGGCGCGCGCTCGCCGGTCGAGAGCCCGATCGCGTCCGCGCTCCGGCTGCCGACCCCGAAGCTCGTCGTCCAGTCGAGCCGCATCGGCAGAGGAGCCTCCGGGGCGCCCGCGCCGAAGAGGTGCACGCGCACCGTCCCCCGCGGCTGCACCGCGAGACCGAAGGCGTCGTCGGAGCGCTCGGGCACCCGCTCGCCCATGCGGTCGACGCGCGCGAGCGACCGCTCCGTCGTGCCGAGCAGGAACGCGTCGGCGCGCACGGCGAGCGAGGCATCGAGCGCGTCCGCGAAGGAGAGCTCGACCCCGAGGTGACCGCCGACGTGGGTGAGCCGCAGCACGTCGTCGAAGACCGCGGTGTGGGGCGCTCCATCGCTGCGCCGGACCCTCAGCATCCGGCTCTCGCCATCGGTGCGGCGCACGATCAGCCCCGCGTCGAAGACGTGCGCGCGGCCTAGGAGCGTGAAGCCGAGGCGGTAGCGACCGCGCGCGCCGAGCTGCGCGGTGCCGACCTGCTCGTCGAGCCCATCGCCCTCTTCCGAGACGAGGAAGCCGGTGAAGTTCTCGCGGATCCGCAGGCTGCGGTAGCCGCCGAAGATCGTGAGATCGAGCCGTTCCTGCGGCCGCCGCAGGCCCACACCGACCGCGAGCAGCCCGCGCGCGGAGGCCCCGCCCTGGTTCGGGTCGGGCGTGCAGAAGAACGGCTCGGTCCCGCAGCTCCAGCGCCCCGCCTCGAGATCCCGGCGGGCCACGACGCCCGCGCTCGCGAACTCCGCCGCGTGCCCGGCCGCGAGCACGTGCACCCAGAGCGAGGGCGCGACCTCGAGCTCGAGCCGCCCCATCGCCGCGGCGGAGAGCGCGCTGCGGTTGGTGCCGAAGCCGCTGCTGCGCCGCAGATCGAGCGCGAGGAAGGTCCCGGTCTCCATGCCGGCCGGCGCGACGACCCCGACGAGCCGCTGGGTGTCGAAGCTGCCGGCCCCGAGCGCGACGCGCACACCGCGACGCGCGACGCCGAGCTCGTGGGCCATCGTCCCGGCGACGGCGAAGTCCGACTGCTCGGCTGCGAAGGGACCGGGGAGCGCGCGCAGCCGCAGCACGACCTCGGGGATGACGAAGTGCGTGTCCGCGTAGCCGTGACCGTGCGCGTTGGAGGGCTCGTTGATCGGCACGCCGTCGACGAGCACCTCGAGGTCCTGCCCTTCGCCCGCGTCGAAGCCGCGGAAGAACACCGAGCTCGCGTGGTAGGTGCCCGAGTGGTTCACGAGGAACGCCGAGGGCACGAGCGTCCAGAGCGACTCGGTGGAGGAGCGGGGAACGGCGCGGAGCAGGCCCGGCTCGACGCTGCGCTCCGACGCCGAGGACGGGCGCGCCTCGGGGGCCCGTGCGTCGATGACGCCGGCGGCGCCGAGCTCCAGCTCGCCCGTCTCGACCTCCTCGGTCGGCGACTCGGACTCCGGACGCACCGATGCATCCTCGGCCCGCGCGTTGCGGACGAGGAGCAGGACGAGGGCGAGGACGCACGAGCGCATGGGTGGACGGAAGGCGGCGAGAGCGACGCGACGGGGCGACGAGGAGGGACGGTCGGGGCGATCGCGGCCGTGGGCCCCGAAGGGCGGCCGAGACGCTGCGGATGGGCGGACAGAGGCGCGCGGGCGCGGCCCGGGCGCACCCGACGGCGCGGCGGCGAGGCCGGTCGACGGCGGACAACGCGCTCAGCCGCAGGGCGGGCCGCGCGCGCGGGGCTGGGAGCGGAGCGCCACCGCGGGACGCGCTGGCCGCACCGCAGGCGCCTCGAGCGGGCAGCGGCCGAGCCCGACCCCCACGATCCCGAGCGGCACCGCGCTCAGCGCGAGGAACCGTCCGTGCGCGAGGTCGAGTCCGCCGAGGTCGGGCAGCGAGCCGTCGCGCACTTCGGGGCCCGGCGCCTCGTCGTCGAGGTCGTGGCAGACGGCGCCGTGGCAGTGACCACCGCCCTCGCCGCGGTGCTCGACCGCGTGGCAGAGCGGGGCGAGGTGCAGCGCCGCCGCCCACAGCACCGCGAGCTGCAGCGCCGGCAGCGCCGCGTCCCCGCCGAGCAGGGCCGCGAGCGAGGCCCGAACGCGCGGATGCGCGCGTGGGCGGAGCGGGGTGGGCGGGCGTCGTCGCGGCACGGTCGCGCTTTACGGAGCGGCGCGATCGATGGTACATGAATCGAAGCCCGGAGCCGAGTCGCCCCGGCCCGAAGGATCGAAGGCCGGCGCGCCCACCCCGCACGCCGGCGGAGGAACGCATGCCGAACCCGCAGATGGTGATGTACGAGGAGGAGTTCCACCAGATCCAAGCGATCGTGACGCGGCTGGTGACCGAATCGAACGCCCGGGTGGTGTTCATCATCGACAAGAACGGCCAGCTCATCGCCGCTGCCGGCGAGACCGATCAGCTCGACACGACCTCCCTCGCCTCGCTCACCGCGGGCAACATCGCCGCCACGGGCGGCATGGCGAAGCTGCTGCGGGAGAACGAGTTCACGACCCAGTTCCACGAGGGCGAGCGGGCGAACATCCACATCCAGCTCGTCGGCAACCGCGTCATCCTCGTCGTCATCTTCGACTCGAAGAAGACCGCGCTCGGCCTCGTCCGCCTCCGGGTGAAGAAGGCGAGCGAGGAGCTCAACGGCATCTTCGAGATCCTCGCCAAGAAGGTGCAGGATCCCTCGCGCGAGACGCCCTTCGCCGAGATCACCGACGACGACATCGACAACCTCTTCAACGACTGAGCGGAAGGGCCGAGCCGATGTCGTTCATCAACTACCTGTCCCGCGAGATCAACTGCAAGATCGTCTACTACGGGCCCGGACTCTGCGGGAAGACGACGAACCTGCAGTACATCTACAACAAGACGAATCCGGACGCGAAGGGCAAGATGATCAGCCTCGCGACGGAGACCGAGCGGACGCTCTTCTTCGACTTCCTGCCGCTCGCGCTCGGCGAGATCCGCGGCTTCAAGACCCGCTTCCACCTCTACACGGTGCCCGGGCAGGTCTTCTACGACGCGAGCCGCAAGCTCATCCTCAAGGGCGTCGACGGAGTCGTCTTCGTCGCGGACTCGCAGATCGCCCGGATGGAGGCGAACATCGAGTCGATGGAGAACCTCCGCACGAACCTCGCGGAGCAGGGCTACTCGCTCGACAAGCTCCCCTACGTCATCCAGTACAACAAGCGCGACATGCCCAGCGTCGCGCCGGTCGAGGAGCTGCGCTCGGTGCTGAACCCGCAAGGGGTGCCGGACTTCGAGGGCGTCGCCTCGACCGGCGTCGGCGTGTTCGAGACGCTCAAGGCGGTCGCGAAGCTCGTGCTCACCGAGCTGAAGCGCTCGGGCGGCTGAGCGGCGGTTCAGCGCGTCGACGCGCGGCCGTCACGCCGGTGTTGATCGACGCCGTACCCTCGCTCACCGCGGCGGTGGACGAGGCGTGACGGACGTTGCAGACCATGGGGGTCATGGCGCCCCACGACCTTTCGCCCACGCCCCGCTCCGCCAAGTACATCGCCGCGGCCGAGTCCGTTCTCGCGACGAACTACGGACCCATCCCGGTCGTGCTCCAGCGCGGCCAGGGAGCGTTCCTCTGGGACGTCGAAGGCAAGCGGTACACCGACTGCCTGTCCGGCTACTCCGCGCTGACGCAGGGACACTGCCACCCCAAGATCGTCGAGGCAGCGACCCGCCAGCTGAACACGCTCACGCTCGCCTCGCGGGTCTTCCACCACGAGGGCATGGCCGAGTTCGCCGCGAAGCTCTCGCGCATCACCGGCTTTCCCCGCGTGCTGCCCATGAACACCGGCGCCGAGGCGGTGGAGACCGCGGTGAAGTGCATGCGCCGCTGGGGCTACCGCAAGAAGGGCATCGCCCAGGGCAAGGCCGAGATCATCGTCGCCGAGCGCAACTTCCACGGCCGCACGAGCACCATCGTCAGCTTCTCCACCGACCCGACCTCCTACGGCGATTTCGGCCCCCGCATGCCGGGCTTCGTGCAGGTGCCCTTCGGGGACATCGAGAAGCTCGCCGCCGCCGTCACGCCGAACACCGTCGGCGTCTTCCTCGAGCCCATCCAGGGCGAGGCGGGCGTGATCATCCCGCCCGACGACTACCTCCCCGCCGTGCGGCGGCTCTGCACCGAGCGGCAGATCGCGCTCGTCTTCGACGAGGTGCAGACCGGCCTCGGCCGCACCGGCAAGATGTTCGGCTGGCAACACTGGGACGCGCGCCCCGACGCCGTCACCCTCGGCAAGGCCCTCTCTGGCGGCGTCATGCCGGTCTCGGCGATGTGCGGCGAGGACTGGCTCCTCGGCGTGTTCACCCCGGGCAGCCACGGCTCGACCTTCGGCGGCAGCCCGATGGCCACGGCGGTCGCGAGCGCAGCGCTCTCGGTGATCGAGGACGAGCAGCTGCCCGAGCGGGCCCGGGTGCTCGGGGAGCGGGCGATCGCGCGCCTGCGCGCGGGCCTCGCCGCATCCCCCAAGATCCGCGAGATCCGCGGCAAGGGCCTGATGATCGCGATCCAGTTCCACGACGAGATCGCCCACGACCACGCGCTCGCGCTCGCGGCGCGGGGCATCCTGCTCAAGGACGCGCACGGACACACCCTGCGCATCCTGCCGCCCGCCGTGATCGCCGAGGCCGACCTCGACGCCGCGGTGGACGTGATCATCGACGAGTGCGCGAGCTGAGCCCGCTCAGCTGCGACGCAGGACGAGCAGGCGCGGCTCGGTCATGTCCTCGATGGCCCAGCGCACCCCCTCGCGCCCGAGGCCGGAGTCCTTCACGCCGCCGTAAGGCATGTGGTCGACCCGGAAGCTCGGCACCTCGTCGATGAGCACGCCGCCGACCTCGAGCTCGTCCCACGCACGCATCGCCCGCCCGAGGTCGCGCGTGAACACGCCGGCCTGCAGGCCGAAGCGGCTGTCGTTCACCTCGGCGAGCGCCGCGTCGAAGTCGGTGAAGGAGCCGAGGAGCGCGACGGGACCGAAGGCCTCTTCGGCGTAGAGCTGGCAGGTCCGCGGGACGCCGGTCAGGACCGTGGGCTCGAGCAGCGCGCCCTTGCGCCCGCCGCCGCAGAGGATCCTGGCGCCCGCGGCCTCGGCCTCGGCGATCCACCCGTGGAGCCGTCGCGCCTCGCCGTCCGAGATCATCGGCCCGACGACCGTGGCCTCGTCCTTCGGGTCACCGACCTTCAAGGCCCTCACCGCGGCCACGAAGGCTTCCTCGAAGCGCCCGTAGAGCGACGCGTGCACGAGGACGCGCTGGACCGAGATGCAGCTCTGGCCGGATTGGAAGAACGCGCCGGTGACGACGCGGGGCACGGCGACCGCGAGGTCGGTGCCCTCGTCGAGCACGCAGGCCGCGTTGCCGCCGAGCTCGAGCACGACCTTCTTCTTGCCGGCCCGCGCCTTGAGGTCCCAGCCGACCGCCGGCGACCCGGTGAACGAGAGCAGCTTGAAGCGCGGGTCGGTCGTGAAGAGATCCGCGCCGTCGCGGTGCACCGGGAGGATGGAGAAGGCACCGCGGGGCAGGTCGGTCTCGGCGAGCACCTCGCCGATGAGCAGCGCGCCGAGCGGGGTGCGCGAGGCGGGCTTGAGCACCCAGGTGCAGCCCGCCGCGATCGCCGGCGCGACCTTGTGCGCCGCGAGGTTGAGCGGGAAGTTGAACGGCGAGATGAGTGAGCACGGACCGATGGGCACGCGCCGGGTCATGCCCCGGTAGCCCGCGGCACGGGCGGAGATCTCGAGGTTCAGCACCTCGCCGCCGATGCGGACCGACTCCTCGGCCGCGATGGTGAAGGTGTCGACGAGCCGAGCGACCTCGCCGCGGCTGTCGCGGATGGGCTTGCCCGCCTCGACGCAGAGGGCGTACGCGAGCTCCTCGGCGCGCTCCCGGAAACGGCGGGCGCAGTGCTCGAGGACGGCCTTGCGGCGATGGGGCGCGAAGTCCCGCATCGCCTTCTGCGCCGCGTCCGCGGCGGCGATCGCCCGATCGATCGTCGCCGCATCGGCGAGCGCCACCCGCGCTGCGACCTCGCCGGTGAACTTGTCGGTCACCTCGAGGTCGCCGTTGGGCTGCTCGGGCGCGTTCGCGACGTAGAACGGGTACTGGGGTCTGAGCATGCTCGGTTGGCCGGGCTCCGGGGAGCGCGGAAGCTCCACGTCCTCCGCGCCCTCGGCCGGGCGGTTCAGCGGGGACGGCAGGTGCGTGCGCCGCCCGGGCCGCCGCAGATGTAGGGCTCGAGGCACGTGCCGCCGCAGCACGGCTGGCCGTTGCCGCCGCAGCCAACGCAGACGTCGCCGCCGCACACCGCGTAGGGCCCGGGGCAGCCGATCCCGGTGCAGCAGCCCTGACCGATCGCGCCGCACGCGCCGTCGGCGCAGGAGCCGCCGGAGCAGGTGCCGACCCCCATGCCGCAGCTGTCCCCTTCGCCGACGCACTGGTCGTTGACGCAGCAGGCGCCGCCGCCGCACGCCTGCCCGGGGCAGCAAGGCTGGCCCGGCCCGCCGCACGCCTCGCAGGTGCCCCCGCCGAAGCCCGCCGCGCAGGTCAGCCCGCTCGCGGTGCAGAACGAGGGGACGCCGAAGCTGCCGCCCGGGCAGCACGGATCGCCCTCGCCGCCGCAGGTGAACGTCGGGCTCGTGCACGCGCCCATCGTGCAGGTCGTCACGGTGCCGCAGAGCGCCCCGGCCATGCGGCACGCGCCGGCGACGCAGCAGCCGCCCGCATCGCACGCGCCGCCGCCGCAGCAGGGCTCGCCCGCGCCGCCGCACGCCGCCGTCATGCCGGCGAGGCAGAGGTCGCCGCCCGCGGTGCTGGTGCCCGACGGGACGCAGCTACCGCCGTCGCAGCAGCCGCCGCCGTCGCAGGTCGAGCCCGCGCAGCAGGGCGTGCCCGGCTGGCCGCAGACCGAGCAGCTACCGCCGGCGCCGCAGGTGCCGAGCCCGCAGTCGCCCCCGACCGCGACGCACGCGTCGGTCGACGGATCGCAGCAGCCGGCATCGCAGGTCGCGCCCGCGCAGCAAGGCTCCCCGACGCCGCCGCACGCCTCGCAGGTCGCCGGTGCGCCCGGTGCGCCGCCCGGGATGCAGGCGAGGCCGCCGTCGCAGCCCGCGCCCGGGCAGCAGGGCTCGCCGGGCCCGCCGCAGGTCGAGCAGCTGCCGCCGGCGCAGACGAGCTCGGTCCCGCAGAGCCCGGGGCCGCCCGTCATGCTCGGGCAGCACGCCTCGCCCGCCGCGCCGCACGCGGTGCAGGTGCCTCCGACGCAGGACAGCCCGGAGCCGGTGCAGCGGCTGCCGCCGCAGCACGGGTCCCCCTCGCCGCCACAGGTGCCGCAGCTGCCATCGGCGCACACGCCGCCGATCGTCGGGCAGGTCGAGCCGGAGCCGGTGCAGAAGCCGCTCACGCAGCAGCCGGTCCCGCAGTCGCCGAGGGTGCAGCAAGCCTGTCCAGGCGCCCCGCAGAGCGCGCAGGTGCCCGCGCCCGCACCCGCGCAGACCGCGCCGGCGCCGCAGAGCCGCCCGGGGCAGCAGGTCTCGCCGGCGCCGCCGCACGCTTCGCAGGTCCCGCCGACGCAGGTGCCCGACGTGCACGCGCCGCCGCCGCAGCAGGCCGCGCCGAGGGTCCCGCAGGTCGGGCCGACGACACAGGTGCCCGAGGCCGGATCGCAGCTGCCCTCGGTGCACACATCGCCCGGGCAGCACGCCTCGCCGGCGGCTCCGCAGGCCATCGTGTCCAGGCAGCTGCCGGTCCCGGGATCGCAGACGCCGACCGCGCACACCTCGCCGGCGCAGCAGGGCTGCCCCGGGTTGCCGCAATCGGGCGGGACGCCGCAGCGACCCGTGTCGTCGCACACGCCCTCGGTGCACGCGCCGCCGGGACAGCAGACCTCGCCGAGCGCGCCGCAGCTCGGGTCGGCCGCACAGAGACCGTCCGCACCGCAGAGCCCCTCGCTGCACACATCCCCGGCGCAGCAAGGCTCGCCGAGCGCGCCGCAGCTGCTCGAGACGCAGATCCCGGACGCATCGCAGGTCCCGGTGGAACAGATGTCGCCCTCACAGCACGGCAGCCCGACGCGGCCGCAGCTCGGCGCGGGCACGTCGAACCCGGACACATCACGCCCCGGCGCATCGACGCCGGGCGCGTCGAGTCCGAGCGGCGCATCGGGCAGATCGGCGTCGAGGGTGAACGACTGCCCGCAGCCCAGAGGACCGAGGGCGAGGACGGTGACGCCGACGAGGGTCAGGATGGAACGCAAGGACATCGAAGCCTCCGAGACGGGGGAGCAGACGAAGCAGCGGACGGTATGCCCGAGCCGACGCGCGGCGCAAGCGCTGGACGGCCACGATCCCCCGGTGTTCGCGCCCGCGCCCACGGGTCCGAGGGGCGTTCTGCCCCGCCCGGAGCAAGGCCCCACGGCGCCGGTCCGAGCTAGAGTGCGCGGCATGAAGTCGGACGGCCTGGACCACATCGGCGGCTTGCCCTCGAGCGAGATCGGCAGGCGCGTGAAGGCCGAGCTCCGCGACCGGATGCGCCGGGTGCGCAAGGCCATCGGCGAGGAGGGGCGCGCGCAGCGCAGCCGCGCGATCGCGACGCGGATCCTCGGCCTGGCCGAGTGGCGGGCCGCGCGCACGGTGGCGCTCTTCGTCCCGATGCGGACCGAGGTCGACGTCACGCTGCTCGAGGCCGCAGCGCGGCAGGCGGGGCAGACCGTGCTCGCGCCGCGCATGGTCGAGGTGGAACGGCCGGGCGGGCCGCCGGGCCTCGCCCTGGAGCTGCGGGTCTGGGAGCCGGGGGTCGAGCCGGTCGAGAGCGGCCGGATGGTGCGGGAGCCGCCGGCGAGCGCACCGCTCGGGCAGGGCGCGGAGGTCGACGTCGTGATCGTGCCCGCGCTCGCGCTCGACCCCTCGGGTGCGCGACTCGGCTACGGCGCAGGGCTCTACGACGGCCTGCTGCCCCGGCTGCCGCGCGCGCTTCGGATCGGGGTCGCGTTCGACTTCCAGCTCGTCGCCGAGCTGCCGACCGCGCCGCACGACGAGCGCGTTCACCGCGTCGTCACCGACGAGCGGGAGATCGACCCCGCCGCTCGGTGAGCCGGCCGCGCGCCCCGCGGCACACGGCTCACTCGGACGCGCGCAGGTGGACGCGAACCTCGCCGTCCGCGGGCGCTTCGACCGCGCCGACGAGCTCGGCGCTCGCCCCGCCGCGGGTGACCCGGAGGTGCACCTCGTAGCGCCCGGCGAGCACCTCGGCCTCGACGCGCAAGGTCTCGGGCGCATCGCCCGCGAAGCGCTGGCGAAGGTGGTAGGCCCCCGCTCCGGCGCCGTCGAGCAGCGAGAGCTCCACCGCGCTCACCCGCTCGGGATCGGAGAGCGGAAGCGCGAGTCGAAGCGTGCTGGGAAGGACCGCGCTGCCGTGCGTGGCGAGGAGCACGAGGAGCCCGACGAGGAGCGCTCCGCCGACCGCCCGTCGCCGCCTCGTCGTGAGAGACCGGAGCGGCGCGCTCACGGGACGAACTTGTAGCCGGCGCCGCGGACGGAGAGGAAATGCCGCGGGCTCTGCGGATCGGGCTCGAAGTGACGGCGCAGTCGCGAGACGAAGTTGTCGACGGTGCGCGCGGTGGAGTAGCCGTGGAGCTTCCACACCTCCTCGAGGAGGTGCTCGCGCGACAGCACCTTGCCCGGGCGCTCGGTGAAGTAGCGGAGCAGATCGAGCTCGAGCCGGGTGAGCTTGATGGCCTCGCCCGCTCGGCTCACCTCGTGGGACTCGAAGTCGATGCGCGCCTCGCCGAGCACGAGCGCAGGGCTCGGCGCGCCGGCCCGTCGCCGCTCCGCCTCCCAGGCCCGGCGGCGCAGCATCGAGCGCAAGCGCGCGAGCAATTCGTTCACGTCGAAGGGCTTGACGAGGTAGTCGTCGGCGCCGACCTCGAGCCCGCGCACGCGGTCCTCCGCGGCGCTCCGGGCGGTGAGCATGACCACGGGCACGTAGTTCCCCGCTTCGCGCAGCCGGCGGCACAGCTCGAAACCGTCGAGGTCGGGCAGCATCACGTCGAGGACGATCGCGTCGAAGGGTCGTCCGTCGCGCAGCGCCTCCGCGGCCTCCCGCGCGGTGGGAGCGACCTCGACCGCATATCCGTCGAGCTCGAGGTTGAGCTTGAGGCCGGCCGCGAGGTGCTCCTCGTCCTCGACGACGAGGAGCCGCTGGGCGTCCTTGGACGATTCGCGCGGATGCGTCACGACCGAACGTCCGTGGCGAGCCCTGCCCCGGGCAGCCGGTTCGGACCGCCTGCGCGGGCCGCAGCCCGGTGCGGCAGCCGCACGTGGAAGGTGGCGCCGAGCCCCGGACCGGGCGAGCTCGCGCGCACCGTACCGCCGAGGTTCCGCACGAGCGCGCTCACCACGAAGAGCCCGAGGCCCGTGCCCTTGCGCTTTCGGACGCTCTCGTGATCGACCCGGTAGAAGCGCTGGAAGACCCGGGCGAGCTCGCGCCGCGGGATGCCGATGCCCCGGTCCGTCACGTCGATCGCGACGGCGCCCGGCTCGACGGCGCAGCGGACCTCGACGGCCACCGGACGCGGCGAGTATTTCACCGCGTTGTCGACGAGGTTGCGCAGCACGATCTCGAGCGCCGCCCGGTCGGTGACGACGCCGAGGGCCTCGGGCACCGAGACGCGGATCTCTCCGCGCTCGATCTTGTGGCGGGCCGCCACCGTCTCGACCGCCTGCGCCACCACCGCGTCGAGCTGGACCGCGTCGAGGTCGGTCCCGACATCGTCGTGGGCCAGGCGGCTCGCCTGCAGGACGTCGTCGATGAAGGCGGAGAGCCGGCTGACGTCGTCCTGGATCATGCGCCGCAGCGTCTGCCGCTTGTCCTCCGGCAGATCCTCGCGCTCGAGGGTCTGCAGGCAGAGCTTGATGGACGCCAGGGGGCTCTTCAGCTCGTGGGTCACCGAGTCGATGAACGTGTCCTGGCGCCGCACCTCGAGGATCTCGCGGGCGAGGAACACGGTGAACATGACGAGGACGCTCATGATCACGACGAACGAGATCACGCCGAGGACCAGCAGCCACGCGCTCTCGCCGGACTCGTTGATCCGGTGCGCGGTGAAGATGGTCCAGCCGACGAGGAGGGCCGCCGACAGCGGGACGGTCACGGCGCCGAACGTGATCGGCACGGAGATCGAGCGGATGGTGCGGCGCGCCACGGCGGATCCTGTAGCACCGACGGGCCAGCGCCGAGGGCCCGTGCGCCCAGAACCACGGGACGTGCGCCCGCGCTCGACGCCGCGGGCCGCATTGGCTACAAACCGGCGGTTCGGGCGTGGCCCGACGCGCGAACGAGGAGAGACTGCGATGACCCTGCGTGCCCTGCTGAGCCTGGCGATCCTGACGAGCGTGCTGCTGACGGCCTGCGGCGGCCGGCAGCGCCCCCCGGAGGAGGGCTCCTGCCGGGCCGGTCGCGAGTGGGTCGCGCCGCGCCAGGAAAACGGCCAGTGGGTCGACGGCTACTGCCGCGACGCCGACTGACGCCCGCCGCTTTCTTGGACCGCGCCCGGGCGACCCGTAGGGTCGCCGCGTGGGCCGGTCGCTCCTCGCCACGCTCCTCGCTGTGCTCCTCGCGGTCTCCGCGACGGCCGTGCCCGCGCGTGCAGACCTCGAAGAGATCCCCTACGTGGTCGTGTCGGGGGACACGGGGCACCGCGTCGCGCGCCGGTTCGGGCTGCGCCTCGGCGAGCTCGCGGAGTTGAACCCCGACACCGATCTCGATCGGCTGCATCCGGGCCAGCGTCTGGTCGTCGGTCGGGGCTTTCGGCACGAGCACCGGGTACTCCCTGGAGAAGGGCTCGCGGCGATCGCCGCCCGCTGGGGACTCGACGTTCGGCTGCTCCGCGCCTGGAACGGCCTCGGGGCGGAGGCGAGCCCGGACGCCGGCGCGACGCTGCTCGTCTTCAGCGACCGCGACACGCCCCCGAGCGCCTCCATCGGCGCCCCCGGGGATGGCTCGCTCGCCCACGGCATCATCATCCCGCCGCACGACGCGTGGACCGTGCGAACGCCCTCCCGGGCCTACGTGACGCACTACGTCGCCGAGTGGCTCGTCGAGGGCTTCGAGGCGATGCGCGCCCGCCACCCGGAGGCGCTGCGGGTGGAGATCCGCGACGCGAGCCGGCGCGAGGGTGGCCGGATGCGAGAGCACCGCAGCCACCAGAGCGGACGCGACGTCGATGTCGCGTACCTGCGCCGGCGCTGCCCCGACGGCGTCTGCGGCCACCACTGGACGCGGCCGAGCGAGCTCGACGCCGCGGCGAGCTGGACCCTGCTGCACCACTGGATCGCGGCCGGACGCGTCGAGTACGTCTTCGTCGACCGGGCGCTGCAGGCGGTCCTGTACGACGCCGCGCGCGATGCGGGGGCGAGCCGCGCCGAACTCTCGGCGTGGTTCCAGTACCCGCGGGGCGAGGACGTGCGCCACGGGATCCTGCGGCACGTGCCGCGGCACACCGACCACCTGCACGTGCGGTTCGTCTGCGCGGCCTACGATGCAGGCTGCCTGCCGACCGACGGCAGCCACGTGGACGAGGACGAGGGCGAAGGTCCCCTCGCCCGCGCGGACGTGCCAAGCTCCGCGCCGTGAGCGCCCCCGAGAGCCTGCTCGGCCGATCCCGCGAGACGGAGATCCGCCGCGACGCGCAGGGCCGCTGGTGGAACGGGCGCGACCCCATCACGCACCCTGCCGTGACCCGCAGCTTCGATGGCTGGATCGAGCGGGCCGAGGACGGCCGCTACCGGCTCGCGAACGCGGTGAACTGGGCCTACGTGACGATCGAGGGCCCTCCCTTCTTCGTCCGCGGGATCACGCTCGAGCGCCCCTCGATCGACGCGGTGGTCCTGCATCTCTCCGGCGGCCTGCGCGAGCGCCTCGACGCGGACTCGCTCGCCGAGGCCGAGGACGGCAGCCTGTGGTGCGCGGTGCGCGGCGGCCTCGAGGCCCGCTTCGACAGCCACGCCGCGATGCAGCTCGAGCCCCTGCTCGGGAGCGGCCCTCTGGGCACCTGGCTCGAGGGGGACGGCCGGCGGGTCGTGCCGCGGCGCCGCTGAGCCCGGGCGCCGTTCAGCGCTCGTTCAGCGTGTTGACCCCGCCGTCGACGGAGGAGCGCCGCCCGCCGAGCTGCTCCTGCACGAGCAACGGCAGCGCGCCGACGATCCGCCCTTGGGCCTCGATGGCGAGCCCGAAGCGCATCCGGCCCGCGGTCGTGACCGCGTCCCGGGCCGCCCGACCGCCGGGTCCGAGGTAGCCCGCCTCGCTCGCGAGCTCGGCGGCGAGCCGGACCAGGTCCCGCAGCGTCCCGGGCTCGTCGTCCCACTCGTCGAGGCCCTCGATCGTTCGGACGATCTCCGGGTCGAGCCCCCACTGCGTCGCCACCTTCGCGCCGACCGGACCGCCGTGCTCGGCGACCACCGCGGCGAAGACCTCGTCGGTGATCCACGAGCCTTCCTCGCCGTCCTTGCGGGACGAGGTGCGCTCGACGTCGAGCAGGAGCGCGGCGAGGATCGGATGGCCGATCTCGGCGACCAGGCCGGCGCTCTGGGCTTCCCCCCGCGGGATCGTCGTCTCGACCTCGTCCACGAGGCGCGCGGCCGCGAGGCTCACCGCGACGCTCCGCTCCCAGATCGCCCGCAGCCGCTCGCGCAGGCGCGGGTCGCGCGAGACGAAGACCTGCCGCGCCGAGAGCTCCTCGAGGATCGCGCGCGTCGCATCGACGCCGAGCCGCGCGAGGGCCTTCTCGACGTCGGCGACCCGGGTCCCGTTGCGGGAGCGGGCAGCGTTGAGGATGCGGGCGGTCAGGAGCGGGTCGCGGAGCACGCGGCCGACGATCTCGGACAGCAGGATGGGCTCGACGCGGAGCAGTTCGAGGCACTGCGCGCACGCCTCGGGCATGGACGGCAGGGCCAGGGTCCCCTGGGCGATGCGCTGCCCGACGATCTCGGCGAGCTTGCTCCCCACGTTCCGGGTCTGGGTGATGCGCTTGCGCTGGAGGCGACGGTCGCGGGTGACCGAGTCCTCGGCGGCCCGCGCGAGGTCCTCGGCGAACTCCACCGCGCTCGCGTGCCGCTCGTCGGGCGACTTCGCGAGCGCGCGGAGGATGACGCTTGAGACTCGGGTGGAGAGTTCGGGGACGAGCCGGCTCGGAGGCAGCGGGGTCTCGCACTGGTGGGCCGAGAGCACCGCGAGGACGTTGCTCCGCACGAAGGGCCGCCGCCCGGTGATCGCCTCGTAGACGACGGCGCCGAAGGAGTAGACGTCGCTGCGGGCGTCGACCTCCGCGAGGCCGGCGCACTGCTCCGGGGACATGTACGCCGGCGTCCCGAGGAGCAGTCCGGCGCGGGTGCGGCCCGGGGTGTCGCCGTCGGCGACCTTGACCACCCCGAAGTCGAGGAGGGTCGGCCGCTCGCGGCCCTGACCGTCCCGCGCGAGGAAGATGTTCTCCGGCTTCAGGTCGCGGTGGACCATGCCCTTGTCGTGCACCGCCTGCAGGGCGCTCGCGACGGGGCGGGCGATGGCGATCAGGGCGGAGAGGTCGAGGCGCTTGACGCGTTCGAGGCGGGCACCGAGGGTCTCTCCCTCGAGCAGCTCCATGACGAGGTAGTGGAGATCGCCCTCGTGGGCCAGGTCGATGACGTCGACGATGTTCGGGTGGTGCAGCGCGTTGATGGCGCGCGCCTCGGTGAAGAAGCGCTCGATGACCTCTTCGTCCGCTCCGAGGGCGGGGTCGAGCACCTTCACCGCGGCGCGCCGACCGATGGAGACGTGCTCGGCGTAGTACACCGCGCCCATGCCTCCGGACCCGAGCTCGGTGACGAGGCGGTACCGGCCGAGGATCCGACCACGAAGATCTTGCACCAGGCGGGTCATCGGACGGCGGGGGCGAACTCTGTAAGGTGGCCGAGGTCGGCGCACCCCGGCGCCGGCGCAGGGCCTGGCGACGCCGGTTCAGCCGAGCACGGCCCGAACGGTGTCCTCGAGCCCGAAGCGGGGCGCGAAGCCGAGCTCCTGCCGGGCGCGGGTGTCGTCGACCATGCAGACGTAGCGGATGTGGTCGAGTTCGGGCTTGGGGAACGAAGTGAGCCGATAGCGCCAGAGCTGGGAGAGCACCGGCGCAAGCACCGCGCCGGGCACCGGGGTCGGGCGCTTGCCGAGGAGGCGGAAGATCCGCGAGAGCGGGATCTCCCCGGGCCCCTTCAGGTTGAAGATGCCCTTCATGCCCGGCGCGAGCGCGAGGCGCATCGCCTCGGCGACGTCGCGCTCGTGGATGACCTGCACCATCGGATCGAAGCCGAGCAGGGTCAGCGGACGCGGCAGGCGCAGGTAGTTGCTCGGGGCGTTCCGCACGGTGCCGAGGATGTGGCAGGGCCGAAGGACGACCGTCTCGATCTCCGGGTGCTTCCAGAAGAAGCTCTGGGCGAGGATGTCGACCTCGACGAGGTCGCGGATCTCCGAGAAGCTCTGGGCGCCGAGCAGCGGCGCGTCCTCGGTGAGGAACTGCGGGTTCTCCGGGCTCGGTCCGTAGACGTTCGCGCTCGAGAGCACCACGAGCTTCGGCACGCGGTACTGCGCGACGTACTCGAGGAGCTTCTGGAACGCGACGACGTTCCAGGTGTGGTGCTCGCGCGAGCTCGCGCGGAGGTCGTGCATGATGCCGAGGTGCACGACGGCCTGGATGCCGCCGGCGCGGAAGACGTCGCGGGTCTTCTTGCGGCGCAGGTCGAACTGGTGATGGACGATGTCCTTGGGCCGGCCCACGAAGGCGCGGCGATCGATGCCGATCACCTTGCCGCGGCGATGCATGAGCCGGGCGAAGACCCGGCCGAGGCGACCGCAGATGCCCGTGACGAGGACCGCGTCGTCGGGGGCCGGGGCGGGCGGGGGCGACGAGGAGCCGCCGCGCGAGGGGGCTCGCGCGGGAGCGGACGGAGGCGCGGCATCGGCGCGGGGCGACGGGACGGCCTCCGAGGAGGTCCGTGGCCGGACGGCTCCGGCGGCGCTCGGTGCCGGAGCCGCCTTCGCGTGCGACGGCGCGCGGGCCTTCGCAGCCGCCGGGGGCGCGCCGGCCTTCGCTGCGCCCGCCTTCGGAGGGCGGATCACCGGCGCGCTGGTCACCGGTGCGGCCGATGTCGCCGCGCCCGGCGTCGTACCGCGCCGCGCCGCAGGACGCTTGCGCGGGCCCTCGGGCCCCTCGGTCACGGGGTCGCGATCGGCGGCAGGAGCACCGGCGCCCCGTCGAGGACGATCTGGCTCTCGAAGATCTCGCCTGCGGCGACGGTGAACTCGTTGTGCCCGGCGAGCGGCTGCGAGAGGCGGGGGTCCATGTACTCCCAGCGGAGCGTCACCTGCCGCTCGCTCGGGTGCTCGAGCGCGACGATGCGGAGCGCCCGCCACGACGAGCTTGCGAACGAGTCGGCGAACCACGCGCGCACGGCGTCGCGGCCGTCGTGGCGGTACGGATCGCCGGTGCCGGTGCGGGTGAAGGGCTCGAGCAGCGAGCCGGTCTGCGCGAAGAGGCCCGCGACGCGGTCGGCGTCGCCGAGCGAGAAGTGCACCGCGTAGAGGCGCGCGAGTTCGTCGGGGGTGAGGAGCTGCGGCAGCTCGGGGTCGTAGACGAAGCGGGCCTCGAAGCCGCCGCACCAGCGCGAGCGCTGGATGAGGACCTCGAGCCGCCGTCCATCGAGGCGCACGTCACCGGGGCGCGGCGCCTCGGGCTGCCCGAAGCACTCGGGGCTCGAGGGGATGGCGATGCGGGCGATCTCCTCGAGCGCGAGGTCGCCGCCACTGCCGGCCGCGACGCGCTGCACCACGGTCTGATGGCAGCTCTCGGCGGCGTAGGTGTGGTCGTGCACGAGCAGGAGGTTCGCCCCGTCTTCCTCGACGCGGACGCGGCTCGAGAAGCCGCGGGCGGAGAGGTCGAGCGGCCCCTCGGTGCAGTGGGCCTCGGCGAAGCGCCACACGGTGCCGCCGATGCCGGTGGGGATGCTCGCCTCGCGCCGCGCGGCGCTGCCCCCGCTCGTGCCCGCGGCGCGTGCGCCGACGAGATCGTCGGACTCGTCGACGGCGCGGGTGGAGGTGGTCTCGCCACCGCACGCGGCGAGGGCCAGGGCGACGAGGAGGGCGGAGGCGACGGAGCGGGCCATGGGGACCGAACGAAACCCCGCATCGGCCGGTTCGTCAAGGAGGCCGGCGGATGGACGGGGCCGGGGTCGAGGCGGAGGCCGCCGATCGCCGCTACCGGGCGAGCGACAGCGCCGGCGTGAGCACGGCGTCGCTCTCCCAGTGCAGCGCGTGGCAGTCGTTGCAGGAGAGCTCGCGCTCGCCGAGCTCCGAGCCGGCGCGGGCACCGTAGGTGTGCCCGGCCCCGTACCCGTCGCTGCGCCACAGGATGGTGGGCACGCCGTGCTCGTCGAGCTGCAGCCCGAAGAACTCCCAGCCCACCGAGCCGCCGGGGTTGAAGCGCTCGCTTCGCTTCACCATGGCGTGCACCGTCCAATCCCTCGGATCGGCCGAGGGTTCGACGGTCTTCACCAGGATCGAGCCCACCGGCCAGCGACGGCTTCCCGGCTCGGGGCGCCGGTTGACGTACGTGAACGCGGGGCCGGGGATGGCCCGGGTGGGCAGCGTCGGGGCCTCGAGCGGGATGCGCTCCCAGGAGCGAAAGCCCTCGAAATCGGCCTCCGACGCGGCGAGCTTCGGCGGGGGCACGTAGCCGGGAGGCGGCGAAGGCGGCGCGCAGCCTCCGCCGAGCGCGAGCGCCAACCCGGTGACGAGGATGGCGGGGACCTTTCGTCCGGGCCCAGGCTTCGGCATGCTGTGGAGCATGGCACCGAAGCGCTCCCTCCGGATCCTCCTCGCGGCCATCGGCCTCCTCGCCATCTCGATGGAACGGGCGGAGGCCCAGGCGACCTGCGTCGATGCCACGGGCGATGCGTGCCTCAACGTGATCCGCAGCGCGCGCGCCGACGGGGTGATCGAGGACATCTTCACGACCCGCGATGGGCTCTACGCGCCGCAACTCGGCTTCGCGACGTACGTCCGGGGCGTCGAGGCAGCGGGGAGCACCTGCGCCGGCTTCACCCACACGCCCACCATCCTCGAAGGGTACTCGTGCATGGCGACGACGGTCTCGGTCGCGGCCCGGGCCAACTCGCTCGACTGGTACTGGACGCAGATCCTCCGCACGACCGACGGCGGCGCCGTCGTCGCGGACGGCGCGCCGGGCTTCTACGTGCCGTGGCGCGGCCGCATCTACGACCTCGGGGGCGAGGCGAACCGCGTGGCGCTCTTCCCGATCACCGATCATCCGCCCCTGCCCTGTGAGGCCTTCGAGTACAGCGTCTGGCTGAGCAACAACCCCGACGCGACGACCATCGCCCCGGAGGACGCGCCCGATCCGAACCAGTGGAACGCGGCGCGCCTGATCCGGACCTTCACCCGCGGCTGGACCCGCAACCCGCGGGCGACGGGCGTGGCCGAAGCGGGTCGCACCGACCTCGACACCTGGCTGCGCGACGCGAGCGCGGGGGAAGCGGTCGCCGACGCGCTCGTGACGATCTGGGCGCTGCCCTGCGGCCTGTCGTTCCGCTACGTCTCGATCCAGGCAGGCAACTACGGCAACCCGGGCCCCGAGTGCGTGTTCCACTCGGCGGACGACGAGCTCGACGCGGTCGCCGGCCTGAACGAGGACGACACCGCGATCTGCGTCGACGGCGACGGCGACGGACACCGCGCCGCGAGCTGCGGCGGCGGCGACTGCGACGACACCGACCCCGCGGTGCACCCAGGCGCCTTCGAGCCCTGCGACGCCGCGCGCGACTTCGACTGCCGGCCCGCCGAGGCGTGCCCGGCCGGGACCTCGTGCGACGGCTCGACGGGCCTGTGCGCGACGGCGTGCTTCGAGGGCGCGTGCGCGGGCGGCTACGAGTGCAGCCCGGACGGGCTCTGCGTCGAGAGCGCGTGCTCGTCGCGCACGGAGCCGTGCCCGAGCGGCACGATCTGCCGCGACGGCGACTGCGTCGAGCCCTGCGCGGGTGTGATCTGCCCGCGGGGCCGCGTGTGCGCGGGCGGCGCGTGCATCGATCCCTGCGCCGGCGTGGTCTGCCCGTCGATGCAGGTGTGCGTCGCGGCCGAGCCGGGGGCGCGGACGGTCTGCGGCCCTGCGTGCACCTGCTCGGACCTCGCGGCGTCGGCGATCTGCGGGTCCGCGCGCGCGTGCGACGCGCGGATGGGCTCGCCGACGATGGGACGCTGCGTCGACCCGGGCTGCGAGACGGCGAGCTGCGGGGCGAGCGAGATCTGCGTCGGAGGCGCGTGCGTCTCGCCCTGCGCCGGGGTGGTCTGCCCGCTCGATCAGATCTGCGTCGAGGGCGAGTGCGTCGTCGACCGCTGCGCGAGCGTGGTCTGCGGCACGGGCCTCGAGTGCCGCGCCGGGGCCTGCGTCGCCGCGTGCACCGGGGTCACCTGCGCCGACGGAGAGCGCTGCGTCGACGGGGACTGCCAGCCCGATCCGTGCTTCGGCGTGGACTGCGGCAGCGGGATGCGCTGCGTGGAAGGGCTCTGCGTGGACAGCGGGCTCGACGCCGGGCGGCGCGACGCGGGCGAGCTGCGGATGGACGCCGGCCCGCGGGCCAATCCGAACGCGGGCGGCTGCGGCTGCCGCGCAGGCCGGAGCGGCCCGGGACTCGCCCTCGGCACGCTGCTCGGGCTGCTCGCGCTGCTCGCGCGGCGTCGCTGAGACCCTGGCCGAGCGCGGCAACGCAGCTCGGCGCACGAGCGCCTCAGCGCACCAGCGCCCGGCCCCACGCGGGGAGGATCGTGTCGGCGAACTCCCGACGTGCCGCGTCCGGATCGGGCGGAGGCGAGCGGAGGGCGCGCTTCGTCGCGGCGTAGCTCGCGCGGGGCAGCCGGCTGCGCGCCTCGAGCAGCGCGGTGGCGCGGGCCCGCGCATCGTCGCTGATCTCGTCGAGCAGGCCCAGGCGCAGCGCGCCCTCGAGGTCGAAGCGCTCGGCCGAGAGCAGCACCGTCTCGGCGTCGGCCGGCGCGAGCCGGTGCCGGAAGACCTCGAGCACGAAGGGCGGATACACGAGCCCGATCGCGACGCCCGTCATCCCGATGCGCGTCCGCGCCGACCGCTGGGCGATCCGCACGTCGCACGCCTGCGCGAGCAGGCAGCCGCCCGCGACGGCGTGGCCGTTGACGAGCGCGACGGTGGGCGCCGGGTGGTGGAACAGCAGCCGCGTGGCGCGGTCCATGGCGCCGAGCAGGCGCGCGAGACCGCTTTCGTCGAGGGCGGCGAGCGCGTCGAGATCGAGTCCGCTCGAGAACGCCTCGCCGGCGCCGGTGACGAGGAGCGGCTCGTCCCGCGCCGCGACCAGCTCGGCCTCGAGACCCTCGAGCAGCTCGAGGGAGAGCATGTTCGGCCCGCGGCCCTGCAGCACGATCTCGCGCATGCGGCGCGGTCTATCCGACGGCCCTGGCCCGGGCCAGGAGCCGCGCGCATCAGATCGCGACGAGGGCGGGGATCGGATCGACGCGCAGGTCCGCCTCGTCCGCGGTGATGCCGGCGTCGACGAGCAGCGTGCGCAGCACGTGCTCGGGGCGAACGACCTCGCCCTCGGGATCGTACGCGCCGGTCTCGAGGTCGATGGGCTGGGGCTCCATCCCGTAATCCGAGGAGCGGCCGATCACGCCCGGGCGCACGTTGCCGCCGATCAGGAAGCACGAGTTGCCGAGCCAGTGATCGCGGCCGCCGCGGTCGTTGCGGAGCGGCGTCCGGCTGAACTCGGAGAAGCCCACGATGGTCGTGTGATCGAGCCACGAACTGCCGTCCGGGGTGAAGCCCGCCGGCGCGTAGGGCGTGCCCTGGAGGGCCGTGACGAGGCGCGCGATGGCGTCGAAGCCCCGCTGCTGCCGCGTGCCCTGGTTCTGGCCCCAGTCGTTGAAGTGCGTGTCGAGGCTCTCGGCCGTGGCTGCGAGGGAGATGCAGCGGCTGACGCCGTTCGTGAGCGCCTGGTAGGCGATGAGCGTCTGCGCCTCCGGGGTCGTGTAGGTGGTGTTCGTCACGCCGAAGCGCTCGCGCACCGAGGCATCGAGCCGTCCGATGTCGAAGAGGCCGGCGAGGTTGCTCTCGAGCATGTCGCCGAGCCGCAGGCGCGCGGCCTCGGCCTCGCGCAGCGCCGCGGCGTGACGGGCCCGATCGCAGGCCGCCTCGCTCGCGAGGAACGCTTGCAGGATGTCGGCCTGCGTGGGCTCGAGCGCGGACGTTCCGGGGGTGAAGACCCGCACCAGGTCGGCGCCGCCGCGCACCGTGAGCGCCGAGGCGTAGCTCGGTTGGTCCGAGTTGTACGTCTCGACGCTGCCGGTCGAGAGGTTCGGCACGGGATCGCCGCCGCCGATGCGCGAGGCGATCCAGGTCGAGGCGCTGCTGCCGCGGGCGGTCAGGCCCGACGGCGCCTTGCCGGTGAGGAAGCGGCGACGCCCGACCTCGTGGGTGAGCGTCTCCATGCTCATTCCGCGCACGATGGCGAGCGACGCGGCGTGATCGGAGAGCATGCCGATGTGCGGCCCAAGCTCGATCCCGGCGAACGTACGAACCTCGGTGGTCGGGGGGTTCGAGAGCGCGTCGTAGTCGGGCGTGATCCGGTTCTCCTCGGCCGTCGTGCTCGCGGGATCCCGCGGGTCGAGCGAGAGCAGGATGTCCCAGCCGCCGGAGAAGTACGCGAACACGTAGTGCCGCCGCACCGCGGCCTCGCCGCCAGCTGCGACGAGTCGGGAGAGCCCGGTCGCGCTCCCGAGGGCGCCGAGGGCACCGCCGGTCACGAGGAGATCGCGCAGGAACGTTCGTCGGTTCGTCACGTGCGCCTCAGTAGGTGTAGAAGTCCGGGTGGTTGACGAGGGCGACGCACACGGTCAGCCACGCGACCTCGGGGTCATCGGTCGCGGCGCGCGCGTCGGCGAAGAGGTCGCGCCACGCGCCGAGTTCGGGCGCCTCGGCCTCCATGCGGCGCCCGTGGTACCGGAGCACCAGGTAGCGCAGGTTCTCGTCGATGGAGGAACGGTCGGCGGGGAGGGTCGCCTCCGGCTCGGCGTGCACGAAGAAGATCCGATCGGCCGCGGCCGCCGCGGCGTCCTCCGGCACGAGATCGCTGCACACCGCCCGCGCGGCATCGTCGAGGAACTTGAGGAAGAGCGGCGAGATCTCGAGATCCTCGTGGGTCGTCTGGAAGTAGTCGGGCACGCCGAGCGTGGCGGCGTTGCTCACGAAGAGCGCGGTCGAGCCGCTCATCCAGCGGCGGCCGGTGGATGAGCCGATGCTGCGGTCGAGCTGCTCGATGTCCATGCGGCGCCGCAGCCGCGCCGGCTCGAGACCGAGGTCCACCGGGGTTCCGTCGCCGGGATCGACCGGCACCGAGGTGGCGGCCGGCGGCGGCTCGCACGCCGCGAGGAGCGCGACGAGCGCAGGCAGCGCGGGCCTCATCGCACCCTCCGGTAGGTCTCGTGGGTGACGATGGCGCGCTCCATGTCGGTGTAGCGGAAGCTCGCCACGAACGCGCTCGCGACCTCACGGGACCAGGCCTCTTCGTCGGGCTCGAGCGGTCGGCCGAGCAGCCAGCGCGAGGTCGTGAGGACGCTGCACTCGGTGAAGCGACCGTCCGCGAGTCCGTCGCGCACCAGGGCGGCAGGCCCCTCGTCGACGTTCGCCTCGTGCTCGGGGCGCAAGAACGCGTACGCGCGGAGCATCCCGAGGTAGGGCTCCTCGGACGGCGAGAGCGCCCGGGTCAGGTACGCCATCGAGCAGGTCGCGCTGCAGGTCTCCTCGCCGCGCGCGCACTCGGCGCACTCGGGCGCGAAGGTGGGGAAGCTCGCGGGGTCGAGGAAGCCCGCGCCCTGCGGCATCCAGCGGCCCCAGTGCGCGGCGGCGGGCTCGAGGATCGCATGACAGTAGCGGCACCCGGCGCGGAGCTGCAGGTCGGCCTCGCGGGACTCCGCCTCGCCGGCGACCGGCAGGCCACCGGAAGGGGGCTGGAAGGGCTCGCACAGAAAGGCGTCGTAGAAGCGGTTCGCGCGGGCCCGCAGGGTCTGAAAGCGCATGAGAAAGAGCGGGCTCGTGAGCACGCCCGAGTGGTGCGCCGGCAGTTCGATCTCGACCCAGGTCTCCGAGTCTCGGAAGCCCAGGTCGGGCAAGGCGTCGACGTCGACGGCGAGCGGCGTGAGCGGCACCGAGTCGTACACCCCGGCGAGCTGGCGGTAGTAGGTGACGATCGGCCCGTTCACGAAGGCACGCCGTCCGGTGAAGACCGTGGCGTAGGGCTCGCCGCCCTCGATCGCGGCCGCGATGCGCCGCTCGACGTCGGCGGCGAACGACGAGACGAGCGCGTTCTGCACGTCCTGCACGTCGCACCAGGCGAGGTTCGGCCCGCAGCCGCAACCGGGATCGGTCGAGGCGTCGCGCGTGTCGCATGCACGTCCGGACGGCGACACGGACCGCTCCTGCGCGTCGAACGCGCAGACGCGCAGCGGCGGCGCCGATGGGTCCGCCCAGTAGGGGCGCACCTCGACCCAGCCCTCGATCCGCACGGTCGTCCCGTCGCGAACCTCGGTGCGGAACTGGACGTTGCCGTCCTCGTCGAAGGTGGCCGGCACGTCGTCGCAGGCCACCGCCGCGCCGCGGACCGGGAGGGTGGTGCTCGACGTGCTGCGGTACCAGCGCCGGCAGGTGTCCGGGCCGACGTAGCCCTCCACGCACGCGGCGTCGGTGCCGATGCTGCCGAGGCGGCGACGGAAGTCGACGAAGCGAACGTTCGAGAGGTTCGGCCAGAGCAGGTCGCGGTGGTGTCGCACGACCCGCGCCGCGTGCTCGGGCGAGGCGAGCCACGCGTCGATCAGCGAAGCGGGGACGTCGTCCATCGCGGCCACCGACTCGTACTCCTCCATCGTCGGCACGACGCCGCGCAGATCGAGGCTGAGCGCGCGGAGGTACTCGTCGCGGCTGAGCCACGGCGCCTCGGGAGCGCATCCGGGCGCGTCGCCTTCGACCGCGGTGGGCAAGAGCAGCGCGAGGACGGGCACGAGGAGCCACGACAGCCGCATTCTCCGAGGCTCGCCGAAGTGCTGCGCCTGCGCAAGGGTCCGCGGACCCATCCGTCAGTCGAGTCGGATCACGTAGGCCGTGCCCTCTTCATGCACGTCGCCCGACCCCCAGGTCGCCCCGACGGCGAGCGCGCCGCCCCGCGCCGACAGCGACGCGCCGAGCTCCGGGTAGCCGGTGAGCGTCTCGCCGGCGACCCATGCCCGCGCCGCCCCGAAGCCGCTCGCACCGACTTCCGCCACCCGGACCCCGCCGGCGTTCGGCGTCCCGCCGAGGTTCGCGTAGAGGCCGCCCATCGCGAGGGCGTCCGAGCCGATCGCCGCGAGCGACCCGCCGAGCCGCTCGCCTGGGCCCCCGCCGTCGAGGTACCAGGTGCCGGGCGCGCTGACCGCCGCGAAGGAGATCGCGGCCGCCGCGCCGAGTTGGTCCCGGATTCGCGCGCCGCTCAGCAGGTAGACCCGGCCCACCTCGCCGTCCGGGCCGGCGTAGCGCGGCGCACCGACGGCGAGGTCGCGGCGCCCATCGCCGTCCGCGTCGAGCGCGGCGAGCGCGGTGCCGGCCCACGAGGTGCGATCGAAGGGCATGAGCAGGACGCTCCGGGGCGTACTCGGACACGAGGCCCCGCCCGCGCCGAAGACGACCCGCACCCCGCCCTCGTCGGTGGAGCCGGTGCGGTCGAGCTTCGGGACGCCGATCGCGAGCTCGTCGCAGCCGTCCCCGTCGAGATCGCCGAGGCCTACGGCGCTCGCCCCGAGCTCGTCGTTCAGCGCGGCGCCTTCGACCCAGACGTCGGGCGCGCAGAGCACCCGCCCCGTCGCGCCGCGCGTGCGGCCGAAGACGACGCCGAGGCCCCCGCGCCGCTCCGCCCCGCCGCGGTCGAGCCAGTTCGGCCCGCCCACCGCGAGGTCCCCGAGACCGTCCCCGTTGAAGTCGAAGCCCCCGACCACCTGCTGGATGGTCCGGTCCGCTTGCGGCCCGAAGAACGCAACGCTGGGCTGCGCCGGGATCCCGTCGCCCGTCGGCGTGTACACGAGCACGAGGCCGGGGTTGTTGCGCGCGACGTCGCAGCCGGGCTCGACGGTCCAGAGCGCTGGGTCGTAGCTCGCAGGCTGCTCCTCGAAGCGCGCCACGACCGCGAGATCGTCGCGTCCGTCACCGTCGAAGTCTCCGGCGTCCGCGACGACCTCGCCGAGCCAGTCGGCCTCGCTGTGCGCCGCGCTCGGGGACAACACGTAGCCCTCGATGACCCCGCTCGGCGCGTCCGGGAAGGACGCGCCGTCACCCGCGTAGACGTACACCGCGCCGTAGTCGAAGCCGCGGGCCGCCCCGCTCGGCCCGGGCTGCCGCGGCGCACCGACGACCAGGTCGTCGCGTCCATCGCCCGTCAGGTCCCCCACGAGCGCCACGCTCTGCCCGAGGCGGCGGCCCGAGGCGCGCCCCGGCAGCGGCACCGACGCGGTCACCGTGCCGTCGCTCGCGTAGAGAAGACCCACGTCGAGTCCGCCGGCGTCGGCGTAGGGCGCGAGGATCGCCAGCGCGCCGTCGAGGATCGCGAGCCCGTTGCCGAAGCGCTCGTCGTCGCCGACGCCGACGATGGTCGAGCGAGGCATGGAGCTCGGCAGCGATCCGGCCACCGTCGCGTGCACCGACACGAGGCCCGGCCGGCTCCGCTCCGAGTCCATCACGTTCGCGCGCGACTGTGCCAGGACGAGCTCGTCGCGGCCATCCCCATCGAGATCGCCGACCGCGATCCCGTGGCCCATGAGCGCGGAGCTCCCGCTGCCCTCGAGGACGAGGTCGGCGCTCGCGGCCGGCGTGAAGGCGCTCGCGCTCCCGGCGAGGGGCCGACCTCGCACGACGTACACCGCCCCCAGGTCGGTCACGGCGGGCTCGCCGCCCGCCGCGGGCCGGTCGTGGTACGGCGCCCCGAGGACGAGATCGGCGCGCTCGTCTCCGTCGAGGTCGGCCATCGTGAGGAACGCTCCGAGGCGGGAGCCCCGGTCCCCCTCGGCGACCGCTGCGACGATCAGGCTCGGCTCGGCCACGATCGACCCCGCGTCGAGCCCTGCCTCCGCCGCCTCCCCGAGGTGCAGCGAGACCGCGCCATCGTTCGACACGGACGGGTCGGGCCGCTGCGACTGCACCGCGAGGTCGCAGCGGCCGTCGCCGTCGAAGTCGCCGGCCGCGAGGGCCGAGCCGAAGCGGAGGTTGGTGTGGGATCGGAAGCCGCCCATCCCATCCGGAACCGCGCCGAAGAGAATCGTGTCGGCGCGGTCGAGGAAGAGACCGCCGCGGCTGAAGAAGACGTGCACGGCGCCCTCCTGGCTGTTCACCGGCATCCGGGCGTTGTCCTCGTCGTCCGCCGCGCCGACCGCGAGATCGAGGTCGCCGTCGCCGTCGAAGTCGCAGGTCGCGACCGCGATCCCGAAGCGGTCGCTCCCCGACACGCCGTACAGCGTCAGCCAGGGATCCCGCTCGAAGTACAGCCCCGTCGCGCCGCGATGCACGTAGACCGCTCCCGCGTTCGAGCCGACCGAGTCGTCCTGCCAGGCCCCGATCACGAGGTCGCCGAGGCCGTCTCCGCTCAGGTCGGCGAGCGCGAGCGCGCTGCCGAGCGCGTCCTCGCGACGCACGCCGGTGATCGTGCGGGCCGGCCGGTTCATCACCTCGCCGCGCCGGTCGCCGGGATACAGAAAGACGGCCCCGGCACGGTACGCGCCCTCTCCGGAACCCGGCATCGCGACCGCCAGGTCGCGGCGCCCATCGAGGTCGAAGTCGCCGCTCACCATCGCGTTCAGCTCGCTCCGGTCGCCGGTCCGCAGCGAAGGCGCGGTGCGCGGCGCGATCGCGCTCACCCGCAGCGGGGCCTCGGCCCCGGTGTAGCGATCCCGCAGCAGGATCTCGGCGTCGCCGGGGGCGAGCGCCTCGAGCCGCGCCCCCTCGACCGACACCACGCTGGGGCGGCTCGAGGTGGTGGTGACGTAGCCGCTGCCGCCGCGGGGCGTCAGTCGCAGCGCGCTTCCGACGGGCAGCGCGACGTGGGGGACCGGAAGGACCAGGCCCGCGCCGGGCCGGACGCGCACGCTCGCGCTCGCGCTCTGCCCGCTCTCGAGGTCGGTCGCGCGCACGACGTCGTCCCCGGCAGCCGCACCCGCGACGTAGCGGCCGCTCGACGAGACGGTGCCGCCCGAGCCGCTCCGGACGAGCTCGAACGAGACGCTGCCCGCGCCGCCCGCGACCTCGAAGTCGATCGTGCTCCCCGGGGCGAGCTCGGCGCTCGCCGGCAGCAGGCTCAGCGCGCTCGTGACCTCGATGCGCACCGTGGCCGCACCGGCGCAGCGCTCGTCCTCGACGCGCACGATCTCCGTTCCGCTCACGTCGCCCGCGACGAACACGCCGCTCGCGCGGTCGAGGCGGCTGCCGGTCTCGCCGGGGCTCGTCAGGCGGAACACGTAGCGGCCGCTCCCGCCCTCGACCATCACGGTCGCGATGGACCGCGGCGCGACGGCGAGACGGTCGACGACCGGCTCGAGCGGCGGCGCGCAGGTGGGCAACTCGGGCGCCGCATCGAGCGAGGCGAGAGGACCATCGCAGGCGGCGACGGCGAGCGCGAGCGCGAGGACACGGCACGAACGCAGCATCGTCTTGACATCGTAGGCCAGTGGGCGGCCCAATCGGAAGCCATGTCGCTGCGGTGCTTCTCGATGCTGGCATGGCTCCTCGCCGCTGGGTGCGAGGCCGGGGCCGAGGTGGGGCCACCCTTCACGCCCGCGCTCGATGCGCCGCGGACGGCAGAGCTCGCCGTGCCGCTCGCCGACGGCTCGCTGCTCGTCGACGACGGCGCGGGGCTCACCATCGTCCGGGATGCCGGCGCGCCGCGGAGGATCGGCGCGTCGGGCGAGCTCGGCACCCTCCTCGCGTACGTGTGGGTGGACGGCAGCACGCTGGTGGCCGGGAGCGCCGGGACCTTCGTGGTCGAGTCGGGGCCCGACGCCGGGCTCTTTCGCGCGCCGGTCGAGGAGGGCATCGGCGACGAGACGATCGTCGCGCTCGCGGCCACGCGGCGCCCGGACCGCGCCTCCGACGTGTGGATCGCGACGGACGCGGCGCTCTACCTCTTTCGCGACGAGACCGTCTTGCCCATCGAGATCGATGGGCAGCCGGTCGCGGGCGCCGCGCTCGCGCCCCACGTCGTCCCCGTCGATGCCGCGGGCTCCGCGGCGGTGTGGGTCGGGACCGAAGAAGGCCTCTACCGCGTGTCCGTGCGGCCCGACGCGCCCTCGTTCACCGCCCTCCGCATGACCCAGCCTGAAGGGGCCCGGTCGCTCGGGACGGACCGCCGCGGCACGCTCTGGATCGTCAGCGAAACAGGCCTCTCCGCCCTCGATCTCGGCCTCCGCTCGCAGGCCTTCGCGCTCGATGGTGCGCCGTCACGCGTGCTCGCCTCGCGCGACAGCGACGACGTGTGGATCGAGACCGAGCGCGGCTTCGTGCTCGAGCGGGACCGGGTCTTCCGCGCGGCCGCCGTCCCGCTCGACGAGCTCCTGCTCGGGCCCGGCGGTGCGACGTACGCGCGGCGAGGCGAGGCGGTGTCCGCGCTCTTCGCGCGTCACCCGATCGCGCTCGAGGGCCTCTACGATGGGCCGATCCTCGAGCCCACGCGGGTCGAGCTGCGGCTCGCTGCGACCGAGCATCTGATCTCGGTGCGCGCCTGGGCCGGCCCGACCGAGCTGCCCGTCACGCCTGGGAGCGGCGCCGTCGGGCCGAGCTTCCTCATCGAGCCCGGGCCGGTGCCGGTCGGCGCACATCCGCTCCGCGTCGAGGCGGACTACGACGACGGCACGCTCCGGGCGGAGCTCACCCGCCCGATCGAGATCACCACGCAGGCGACGTGGACGAACGACATCGAGCCACTCTACGCGCGGCACTGCGCCGACTGCCACGGCGAAGCGGGGCCCTCGCCGACGCGTCTCGACACGCTCGATGCATGGCGCACGCTGTCCGGTCGCATCGTCGAGAACGTGGAGACGGGACGCATGCCCCTCGGGCGTCCCGCGCTCTCCTCGGCCGAGATCGCTCGCATCCAGGCGTGGTCGAGCGGCGGTTTCCCCGAATGAGCGCCTGGCCCGCAGCGCCGCGCGGCCGCGCGCCCGGGATCGCCCGCCGCCGGGGCGCGGCCCTCCGTTCGCGGCCGGGCGTGCTCCTCTCGCTGCTCGCCGCGGCGTGCTCGAGCACGCCGCCGCCCGATGGACGTGACGCGGCTCTCCTCGACACGCCGGCCCTCGACGCCGCCGGCCCCGACGCGAACGCGGGCGCGCTCGATGCGCCGGCATCCGACGCGGCGGCGGGCGACGCCGGCTCTGCCGAGGTCTTCGATGCGCCCGCCGACACCCCGCCCGGCCCCTCGCCGCTGGCGGCATGGCTCGACGCGGCCCAGTTCGACGCGCTGTTTCTCCACCGAGGGACCGCGCCGTGCCGGGGGGCCTTCTACACCCACGCCGCGTTCCTGGCGGCGGCGGCCACCTTCCCCGCCTTCGGCGCGACCGGAGACGAGGCGACGCGGCGTCGCGAGGTGGCGGCGTTCCTCGCGCAGATCGCCCACGAGACGACCGGTGGCTGGCCCACGGCCCCCGACGGTCCGTACAGCTGGGGCCTCTGCTGGATCACCGAGGGCGCCACCGTCGAGCCCACGCTCCTGCCCGACTACTGCGCGCCGAGCGCGGAGTGGCCGTGCGCGCCGGGTCGCAAGTACTTCGGACGCGGTCCGATCCAGCTCTCGTGGAACTACAACTACGGGCCCTGCGGCGCGGCGCTCGGGGTCGACCTGCTCGGCGACCCCGATCTCCTGACGGGCGACCCAGTGCTCGCGTTCCGGACGGCGCTGTGGTTCTGGATGACGCCCCAGCCGCCCAAGCCCTCCGCCCACGACGTGATGACCGGCGGCTTCGTGCCCGGCCCGGACGACGTCGCGGCGGGCCGTCTCCCCGGCTTCGGCCTGACGACGAACATCATCAACGGCGGCCTCGAGTGCGGCCGCGGCGCCGACGCCCGGGTCGCCGATCGCATCGGCTTCTTCGAGCGCTTCGCCGCGCTGCTCGGCACGGACGTGGGCGCGAACCTCGACTGTGGCGCGATGCGGCCGTACTGACCCGCCACGCGCCGCCGGGCGGGGGCCTCCCCTCGCGGGCCTCAGCCGAGCTTCTTCAGGTACAGCGCGCGGAGGTCGTCGAGGACGTGGTGCAGCACCCGCTCCTCCTCGCCGGTGAGGTTGCCGTCCGTCTTCTCGTCGAGGATCTGCAGCATCTCGATGGTGTGGCGGGCCATCGCGAGATCGGCCGCCGCGCCTTCGGGACCTTCCATCTCGCCGAGCTGGATGAGCGCCGTCGAGCTCAGCGAGAGCACGAAGGTCACGAAGTCGATCGCGGGCGTTCCGTCTCCGCCCGGAAGGGGCTCGAGGCGCTCGTCGCCATCGCTGTCGGCCATGTCACTCCTCGTCGTCGGAGTCGTCGCGCTCGTCGCCGTCGTCCTCCGCGTCGGCGGCGGCGAGGTGCTCGAACGAGGTCACCGTCGCGGCCTCGGTCAGGTCGGGCAGGCCCTTGAGACGCTTGTCGAGGTCCTTCGCCTCGAGCAGGCCCTTGTCGATGTTCCGCTGAACGATCCGCTTGTCGAAGAGGAAATCCTGGTTCGCCATGGCTCTTCCGGTGAGGGGGCGGCGAGGGTACGTTCCGCAGCGGGAAAGGCAAGCCGGCTGCGTGGCACGTTCCGCAGCGGTCTGTGGTAGCCTCCGGGCCGTCCATGAACCGCACGTTCCTCCTCCTCTCGGGAGCCCTGTTCTTCGGGGGGCTGTTCGTGGTGCACCTGTACCGCGAGACCTTCATCGCGAACGAGACTGGCGGCACGCCGGTCCCGGTGTTGATCGCCTTCGTCGACATCCCGATCGGCACTCCGATCCGGGACGAGTGGATCAGCTTCCGCGAGATCCCCGCGAGCTACGTGGAGTCGCGGCACATCACGCTCGACCGGCGCAACGAGATCGTCGGCCTGCCGCTCGCGCAAGCGGTGCACGAGGGCGAGTCGATCCTCACGAGCGACATCTCGCCTGCGGCGAACCTCGGCACGACGCTCTCGGCGGCGGTGCCGCGCGGCATGCGGGCCGTCACCCTGCCGACGACCCGCAACTCGACCCACGGCGGCCTCCTGCAGCCCGGCGACCGGGTCGACGTCTTCCTCAACGTGCTCGAGTTCGCCAACCCGGCCGCCGGGCGCGAGGTGGTCGTTCTCGAGAACGTGCTCGTGCTCGCCTACGGGCAGGAGGTGCGGCGCGAGCGGAGCTCGAGCGGAGAGACCTCCACCACCGTCGAGACCTCCACGAACGTCACGCTGCAGCTCTCCATCGATCAGGCCGCGCTGCTCACCCATGCGCGCGGACCGGGCGGCGAGATCCAGCTCGTGCTGCGCAACCCGAACGACACCACCGAGTCGACGACGCGCATCCCCGACGTGTTGTTCCCCGACATGATCGACCCGGTGCGGCGGGCGCGGTTCCTGCGCGTCGCGGTGCGCTCGCTGATCCCGGTCCTGCCCGAGGCGGTCGAGCCAACCGGCGAAGAGGGCACCGAGGCCGCGACCGGCGCCGTCGCCCCGGGGGCGAGCCCCATCCCGGGCATCCCCGCGGGCATGCTCCCGCCGGGTGTGACCATCCCGACCGCCCCCCGCTGAGCCGGCCGACCGGCCCCGCACGATGGGAGACGCGGTCACGGCGTCGCCGGCACGCATCGAGCAGGCGCTCGTGGTCTCTGCCCTCGTCGTGCTCGCGCTCGGCGCGCTCGATCTCGGCCGCGCTCTCCTCGACCCGGCCACGGTCGTCACCTCCGACTTCGCGGTGTTCCGCGCGGGCGGTTCGATCGTGCTCGCTGGAGGCGATCCCTACGATCGCGCGGCGCAGGAGGCGGCGATGGCCCACGTGCTCGGCACCGAGCGCGAAGGCGGCCACCTCGCGTTCCTCCTCCCGCCGCACGCGGCGATGCTCTTCGCGCCGCTTGCGGCGATGCCCCTCGGCCTGGCCTTCGCGGTGTTCGGGCTCCTCTCGGCGAGCTGCCTCGCGCGCCTCGTCGTCGTGCTCGCGGAGCTCGCCGGCGCGGATCGACGGCTCGTCGCGATCGTGGTCGTCGCACTCGGCTCGGTGGCATCGACGTTCCGGCTCGGTCAGCTCGCGATCCTCCTCAGCTTGCTCCTCGCGGAGCTCGCGCGGGCGGTGCGTGACGGACGCGACGTACGGACCGGCGTCGCGCTCGGGCTCCTCTCGCTGAAGCCGCCCTTCGTGCCGATCGCGCTCGCCTACCTGGCCGGCGCCAGGCGGTGGAGGGCCCTCGGCATCGCCGCAGCGACCGTGCTGGCGCTGGCACTCCCAACGCTCGGTGTGCTCGGCCCGGACGCGTGGCTCCGGTGGGCGACGCAGCTCGGCGGCCTCGAGAACGCGTTCGCGGTCGCGACGCCGCCCTACATGGTCTGCTTCCGCGGCACGCTCGCGCGGCTGCTCGGCGATCCCGAGCGACGGGCGCTGACGAGCGGGATCGCGTGGGCGGCGTTCCTCGTCGTCGCGGGGCTCGCGTTCGCGCTCGGCCGGTCTCGGCCCGGGCCGCGCCCCTTCACGCTCGCCGTCGCGCTGGGGCTCCTCTTTTCGCCGCACCTGTTCTTCCACGATCTGCTCGCCTGGTCGGTCCCCATCGCGCTCGCACGCGGGAGCGCCGGAGCAGACGGGCGACGTCCCTGGGTTCGGCTCGCGCTCGCCGCGCCGGTCGCGCTCTTCGTGGCCGCCGCGGTCGAGCCCGCGCTCGGAATGCTCCTGCCGGTCGCTCCGCAGCTTCTCATCCCGCTCGCGGCGACGGAACGCCTCGTCCGAGAGCGCCGCGCTCGGAACACGGCGCCTGCGACCTGAGCCCTTCGGCGCGCCAACAGCGTGCCCGTGATGCAAGGCTCGTCACCGAGCGACGACAGGCACGGAACCACCCGGGCCTGGAGCGCTCTGTGCCGGTCGCGCTCTCGGCCTCGGCGCCCGCCTTCGCCGCGCTATCCTCCGCCCCCGATGCCGCGCTCCCGGCAGG
>Ga0209972_10000410_pt1 | contig 41551 bp, 34 predicted proteins | sample NOAtaG_7_FD_187302 | JGI IMG/M metagenome (GOLD analysis project Ga0209972, IMG submission 187302) | Freshwater lake microbial communities from Lake Erie, under a cyanobacterial bloom - NOAA_Erie_Diel1S_2200h metaG (SPAdes) (version 2) | ecosystem: Environmental > Aquatic > Freshwater > Lake ...
CCTATTAGATTGCTGTGAAATCTTATAGGGTCAACATGAAATCTACCATGCCGATATAGCTTGATAGACTTAATAGTATTTTCTAATTTACACCTCAAGTCATTTTGCCAATTCATATTATTATATCCAAGACTAATTGGATACTGTATTTTAATTATTATTTCTACATTAGAATCTGAGTAATCCAGAATAGCAGGAGAGGTTCCCAATTGAGCAATTGAAGGTTGTCGTTCATTAATAGCCTGTCTATCAAGACGTATCAAAGAAATATCTGATTCAATCTCAACTAAATCAGATTCAAGTCTTACACCATGCAGACGACCAATAAGAGTGATTTCATCAACCCCACTATTGATATTAACTATTAGTTGTTTTAATGCATTTATCAGTTGTGTTGAATCAAAATATTTTTCTGACTTTAAGAATGCAGCTTTCATTAGTCTATATATTATGTTTTCTAGTTGGACTCCAGAGTAATCGCCATAACATGAAATCATATTTTGTATGCTTTCAATATTCCCAATATATTCCTTGAATTTTGCATAAACAGGCTCATCTTCTAAAGAATGTATTATATAAACAAGAGTAAGATTGATTGCCTCTACAGGTGAAAATTCCATGCTTTTTCCACTGTCATCTTCATTAACCAAAATCCATTTAGAAGTAAATTTTATATGCCTTTTAGCAAATGTAGAATTTGCAGTTGTACAAATGTTATTTGCGATTTCTAATAAATCGAAGCTGTTCACGAAGACCTCATTTAAAAATGATAAAAACAGGGAGTTGATGTTAGCGATTTTAACATCAACTCCCATTAACTTAGTTATTCAATCCCATCAAGAGGCGCAAAGCCTTGACGCTGAGTATTTTCAGTGATTGACCTTGGCTCTAGGAACTGCAATAGATAATCGCGTCCGCCAGCTTTGGAACCGATACCGCTTAGCTTGAAACCACCGAAGGGATGGCGATCTACCAATGCGCCTGTGATGCCGCGATTGATGTAGAGATTACCCACTTCAAACTCACAATAGGCGCGTTCGATATGGGAAGGAGTGCGTGAATATAAGCCACCCGTGAGCGCGAAGTTTGTGCCATTAGCGATCGCTAATGCTTCGTCAAAACTCTGTGCCTTGATTACCGCCAGTACGGGACCAAAGATTTCCTCTTGGGCGATCGCACTGTCAGGAGCGACATCGCTAAAGATGGTCGGTGGCACATAGAAGCCGTGATTGGGAACTTCTCCTTCAAAGGCAAGTTTGGCGGTTTCTTTGCCCTTGGCGATGTAATTGAGAATATTCTGCTGGGCGGCTCCATCGATCACCGCACTGAACTTGGTGTCAGGAAGATGGGCTTCACCAACCTTTAGCGATCGCGTAGCTTCCACCAGACGCTCTAGGAAGTTGTCGTAAACGGGTGCGAGGACGATCGCTCTGGAACAAGCGGAACATTTTTGTCCAGCAAAACCGAAGGCGGAGTTCATTACGCCGACTACCGCTTGATCGAGGTCGGCGCTTTCATCGATGATGATGCCATTTTTGCCGCCCATTTCGGCAATGACTCGCTTCATGTGTTTTTGTTTAGGTCGTAAAATGGAAGCTTCGGTGACGATTTGACAGCCGACTTGTTGGGAACCTGTGAAGGCGATCAGATGCACATCGGGATGTTTGACCAAGTGGGAACCAACGGTGGAACCTTTGGCGGGAAGGTAGGTGAATACGCCTGTGGGTAAACCTGCGGCTTGGAGAACTTCGGCAATCTTTGCGCCAATTACGGAGGACTGTTCGGCGGGTTTGAGAATGACGGTATTACCTGCGGCGATCGCACCTACGCTCATTCCCAAGGCGATCGCAAAGGGAAAGTTCCAAGGCGAAATCACGACCACTACGCCGCGAGGCTGATAGATGTAAGTATTGTCTTCCCCAGGGAGATTGCGTTGGACTCCCGATTCGAGACGTTCCATTTCTTTAGCATAATAGCGGCAGAAGTCGATCGCTTCGGAGACTTCGCCATCACCTTCACGAATCGGTTTGGCAACTTCCCAACAGATCCATGCAATTAATTCTTCTCGTTTCTCCTCCATGATGTCGGCAGCTTTGCGAAGAATATCTCCCCGTTCTTTAGCACTGAGTTTCTTCCATGATGCGAAGGCATTTTTAGCAACTTGAACGGCGGCTTCGGCTTGTTCGATGCTGGCTAGTCCGATTTTGCCGACGACTTGCGAAGAGTTTGCAGGGTTGACCGATTCCACATAGTTATCGGTTTGCACAGCTTGACCATTGATGATCGGCAAATAGGTTTTTCCAAGTTGGCGGCGAACCTGTTGTAAGGAAGTTTGGGCGGCTTCACGTTCTTTGTCAATTGCATAGTCGCGATCGCTAGAATTCACAAAACCATCAAAGATATTTAGAGCAGGTGCGCCATTGTAGTTCGCATCCCGTTCTGTCATCACAGGCGCAGCAATTAATTTACTAACATCAACGCCTTCTCCACTAATTCTCAAAAAGGAACTATTGGCGGTATTCTCTAACAGGCGGCGAATCAGATAGGACATCCCTGGAATCAAATCACCAAAGGGGCAATACACGCGCACGCGATAGCCCATATCCGCGATCGCTTTGGCAAACTTGTCACCCATGCCATAGAGACATTGAGTTTCAAAGGCACGACTGGGGATATTCAGGGTTTGAACAATGGCAACAGCCTTAGCAAGCGATCTGGCATTATGGCTACCGATCGCCGCATAGAGATATTGATGATTTTCTAAGAGAATCTGAATCAAGCGCTCGTAATTGGCATCAGTGGAAACTTTATCAGAGAAGACTGGTAAAGCCCAACCCTGTTGATAGGAACGAATCGTTTCCCGATCCCAATAGGCTCCCTTAACGAGACGCACCGTCACAGGCTTACCGCGTTGTTTTGCCCATTCGACTAGTTCTAATAAGTCCTGCTCACTGTCACGCAAATAGCCTTGCAGCGTAATTCCTACATCCGTGCGATCGCGAAATTCTGGTTCCATTAAAACTTGTTTGAGAATCTGCAAAGTGAGCGATTTAAACTCATACTGCTCCATATCAAAATGGATGCCACAGCCTAAAGCTTGAGCTTTACGCAATAAAATTCTGGCTGGTTCGCTGACTTTCTCGGTAGTTTTTACGGGATCGAGAGGATCGAATTGGGAATAGAAAGCACTCAATTTCACAGAAACTTGAACCCGTTTTAGTTCTTCACCATCGGCTTTATCAATCTGGTCAATTAAGCCCCAAGCCTTCGCCTTAACAGATAAATCCTCCATCATTGCAATATAGCGATTGAGATATTCATCTGCCTCCACTTCGCTAATCACTGCCTCACCGAGCAAATCCATCGTAAAAGCAAAGCGATCGCGCCGCAACTTCTCAATGGATTTGGTCGCCTCTGACAAGTTCTCACCGCAGATATAGCGCTTAGCGAGGGTTGCCACTGCGGTTGAGAGGGTCGTTGCCGCCGCTGTTGCAGGAATCGAATTTGGGTTATCGGTACTGAAATTCAATAAGGCCCGCAGCGCAGGAACTTCCACCGCATCACTGGCGAGATATTCCTGCATATGCCTTGCAATCTCCGCCTTACTTTGCAGTGCAGGTAAGCAATCGATCAAACGAAATAATTGCACCCGTAAGCCTTCATTTTCCATTGTCCAAGCCATCAGCTTGTCATCAAGGCGCAATTCATCCTTAAGTTGCGATAATTTCGACCAAAAAGAACCTTTCTCATTACCACTTAAAATCTTCTTCGCAATTTCCTGTGTCTTTACTTCATATTTTGAGAAATCTAGGGAATTATCAAAATTTTTACCTGCTTGCTGCGTTTGGCTAACCACGACCTTTGTCCATAATCCTTGCAATCAATTAGTATAGCTAGCAACTATCCTGAACTTATTTTAAGCTTTTTTAGTTAAAGCTAGAAATTTAGAGGGATTAATTCGCTCTATATAAGGGTTAGCAGCGATCACTCAAGTTTAAAAGTTAAATTAAATTGTAGAGAAGCCATGACAAAAAAAGAGATGATGTTATGTAGATTACGGATACTTGCAACTTAGTTATAGCGAGTTGCGCCTACTTGAAAACCAGAAATGTTGTTGAAAGTGTTCTGAGTGCTACTTTAAAACATATTTCTTTACTACCTAAAGTCTCAATAGGTTTTAAGTAGCTAGACATAAGTAAACTAAAAACCGAGGTTTTGTTCCGCCCGCGTAGCGGGCGGAACAAAACCTCGGTTTGGGTTTTAATTAAGTTGAGCTATTTATACCGATTAGAACATCCTGAAAGTCTAACTCTTTAGAATGAGATTTCAGACTATAGCTCTTTCAAGCACTGCACTACCAAATATCTACCCGTGGAATTGCAGATTATTTAATTGATAAGAGAGCGCCCTGAAAGTTACTTTCGTCGGTTATGGAACCTTTGGTGTCTGCACCACGCAAATCTGCACCACGCAAATCTGCACCACGTAAATCTGCCCACTTTAGATCTGCATATTGTAAATTTGCGCCACGTAAATCTGCGCCACGCATATTGGCATATTGGAAGTTTGTATGACTGCAATTACTGCCATTTAGAGCCACACCACTAAAATCTACCTGCGGTAATTCCACTTTAGCAAGGTAAGCACCACGCAAATTTAAACCTGCAAAGTTACGTTGTCCAGTTTGATATTGAATGATTAATGTATTAGCGTTAATAGAACTAACATTAGCGATCGCTTCTGCTCCTAATGGAACTAGCGCACTGCTACGAAGTGGTTCCATTGACAATCCATTCAAAGATGTATTTTGAGCATTGCGATCGCCTAATTCCTCAATAATCCTTAAGACCCCAATGATTTGTCCGTTAGAGTCATGTACGAGAACCGTAGACATACTAATGCTAAGCCAACTACCATCTTGAATTTCAATATCCATATGCACTCTATCAAGGGGGCTACCAGCTAAAGTGTCAAGAATTGCAGTCTGTAATTCTGTTACTTGTGTTGAATTGGGATAACCCATGATTAAGGTATTTAACGCAAAGAGTTTTTCGGCAGCGGCATTGCAGAGCAGGATTTTCCCCTCAGGATTGATGATATCGATCGCGACGGGGACAGATTTTATTACCGCTTTTAAAAGCTCATTTGTCCGTTGGAGGCTTAATTCTGCTTCCCCTTTTTCACTGATATCAATGCATATACCATCAGCTATGGGTTGACCTGACTCTGTAAGATAGTAGCGTGCGATATTTTGTACCCATTTCACCTCTCCCGAAATAGTAATAATCCGAAACTCATGGCGGAAATTAGCAAGTTTATCAAATCCGCCCTTAATCAGCGCTTTAAATTGATCCAAATCTTCAGGATGAATAAAGTCTATTAGCTCATAAGGATTAGAGAGGATATATCTAGGAGCAATACCCAATAAATCAACTAATCCATCACTAATGAATGGCATAGAAATACTTCCATCGGGATTCATAACTAGACGATAGACGATTGCAGGCATACTTGAAGTGATCGCATCCAATCTTATTTTACTTTCCTGCAATGCTGATTCTGCGCGTTTGCGTTCCGTAATGTCACGGGAGTTAATTACTAAGCCTTGGACATTAGGATCTTGCAAAAGGTTGCAGCACACTGACTCTAGATAAACCCAGTTACCATTGATATGTTGATAGCGTATCACAATTGGGGTAGATACAGACATTTCATCAACTGATTGCGTGAGAAAACTTTGAAAATTCGGTAAGTCTTCGGGGTGAATAAATTTCACAAACTTCTTATCGATCACATCTTCAGGCATATAGCCTAGTGCTTTAATAATGGCAGGACTGCAATAGTGAATCGTCGTATCCATATCAAGAATATTAACGATATCCGAAGAATGCTGCATGATAGCCCTAAGTTTGGCTTCATTACGAGCAAGACTCCGAGAAATCCGTCTTTGTTCTTCTCTTTCTACGCGGATCTGACGATCCATAAGATTGAGTTTGGCATTCATTTCAGCAACGCGAATCTCTAAACGTTGATGTGACTGTTGGAGCTTTTCTACTTCCTGTTTGCGTTGGGTGATGTCTTGAACCCACCAACGCATTCCTGTGACCTTTCCATCAAGGGCACGAATGCTAATGATCTTAAAGCTAGCATCAAAGGGCTGTCCTGAGGGAAATCGCATCCGAAAGTCTAGGCTTTTAATATTTTGCCCGCGTTGAAGTTGCTCAATCAGATTTTGAAATTGATCTTTGTAGGATGGATAGACGAAATTCGCTAGATTTTTGCCAATGATATGGAAACCAAACATCAAGGTTGCAGCAAAGTTAGCTTCGGTGATATCACCATTAACATCAGTGACAAAATATCCATCTGGGGCAAAGTCAAACAATTCTCGATATCGATCTAGTTCCCCTGCAACCGATCTCTGTGAAGTTTCTAGTTCTGTTAAGCTAGATTGCAGAGCAAGAACCGCTTTTTTTAAGGAAATGTTCTTTACTTCAATTTCGGCAGGAGTTGATACGGGTGATGTTACAATATGCTCCAGATCTTGCAGTTGCTGAATCGATGTTGCAAGCAATTCGAGACAAAGGTGCATTCCCATATACAATCGATGTGTGAGTCAGTCATATAAGGCTTATATTAACATAGAGTTATTTTTCCCATTAGATTAAGGGTGTAAAATGCTCTTCCGCAAATGATATTATCCATATCTAGGATTTTGCATATCTGTAAGACATAGCAATTTAGGTTTTCTGATTTATACTCTGATGTTACGTGGAACAAATATCACCCTCACCCCCCTGCCCCCTCTCCCATCAAGGGAGAGGGGGAGCTAGACTAATTTCTTGTTCCCCTCTCCCTTAATGGGAGAGGGGCTAGGGGTGAGGGTCTTAGAAACTTCCACGTAACATCAGTTATACTGTCTACCTGCTCTAGTTAATCCATTAGTATTAGGACTTACCGATTAGCCCAGTAATAAATTATGGGTTGAAAGCTTAAAACCACTGAAACGGGTTGATTATAGAGTTTCCTTAGTCTGCTTTAGCTAACTTGAGCTTTCAGCCAAGAACTTGAGTTCTTGGTTATTTAGCATCCTATATATTTGTTATATTTGTTTGCCATTTCAGCCATGCTTTGAGGTGATCGGGAACTGTGGTGAAATGTACGTAAATTTGTCTAATGGGGTGTGATTGTTGTTTAGGAATTGTGGAATTATCCAGATCGCTTTCTAAGACTAAATCTCCAGTAACTGACTGATCTAAGAACGCTGCCTGATTTGAGTGTTGATGTTTTAAGACTTTGGCATAGATTTCACCTTCAATCTCGGTCTTGTGAGTAGGCTCTTCTAAGGATTTTGGTACAGAAACTTGAAGATGAATTTTGAGGTTTGATAATACAGGTATATCCTGATCGGCAAAAATTTCTGCACCATAGGGTGATAGTCTTCGCAATTCTCCTGCAAAGATATCCGTACCAAGATGTTTCTCTTCTAAAATACGGAAGGTTACTGGGATTGGAGTTTCTAATATTTGGAGAGATTCGTTAATAGAAGGAAGTTCAAGATTATAAGTACTGCCAATTCCACAAACATCATAAATGGAAATAGGGTGAGATACTCCCTTAGGCTCTACTTGCATTGAGCCATTAGTTTTCACGATATCTTGTATTTCGTTATAGGTGGTTTCCGAAATTAAAATCTGTCCACCCACGGTATAGGATTCGATTCTTGCGGTGAGATTAACATGACTACCGACAACGGCATATTTAGCGCGAGACTGGGAACCAATATTTCCAGCAACTACTTCACCTGTGTTAATACCAATTCCCATCGCGATTTCAGGTAAGTTCATCTGAGTAAGCCTTTCATTAACAGCTCGCATAGCGAGTTGCATGGCAATTGCACTGGCGACCGCACGCGCCGCATCATCATCACGATAAATGGGCGCACCAAACAATACTAAAATCGCGTCACCAATAAATTCATCGATTGTGCCTTCATAGGCTGTGATTGCGTCTGTCATCGTTCCTAGAAAAACATTAAGAATTTCCACGACCTGTTCGGGGGGCATCTTTTCGGAAATTGTAGAAAAGCCGCGCAGGTCACACATGAGAATTGTCACTTTGCGGCGATCTCCTCCCAATTTCAAACCTTCAGGGGTTTCTAGTAAACTCTTAACGACTGCATCTGTTAAGTAACGGCTAAAGTAAGTCCGAATCTGGGCGGCGGTGATTGCCAAATAGCTAGTCACGATTACGCCACCTCCCACGAAGCCAATCATGGCAGGCGCAAACGGTAACCACCAACCATAGGCAAAGGCAATAAAACAAGTCGCGAATAGGCTACTACCGACGATCAAGACACTGAGCGATCGCCCAATTAACACTTGAAGTTCACGATTCTGGGTTTTGACATTACGCCATTGCCAAATCAAAAGTGCACCTGCTAAAGACCAACCTACGATCCACAATCCTTCCCAAGGTTTTTCCCAAGTCAGAATTCGTGAGCGTCCGTCAAGGGTGCTACTGAGAAGATGGCTCACTATTTGGGTATGGACTTCAATCCCTGAAGTGAAAATGCGTGTACTACCAAGTCCGCTATCAAGGGGAGTGAAAAACCAATCCCTTAAACTAACGGCAGTTACGCCAATCATAACCACACGATCACGAAATAAATCAGGAGCAATCTTTCCTTCGAGAACATCCGCCATCCGCACTATCCGAAAACCTTGCAATGATCGACGGTAGTTGATGATAAATTGATGTCCACCTACATCAATATGGCTATAACCACCATCATTCCTACTTAATCTAGGCGGATTGAGGGCTTGCTCATAGGGAACTACTTTTTCTCCATCAAGGTAGAGTAGCGCTATCTGCAAACTAAAACTTGTGGCAATTTTGCCATCAGGTAAACCTAAAGCCATTAATCCTCTACGAATCCTGCCATCGGCATCAACGGGAAGATTAATTGCACCAATTTGTTCAGCAGGAAGGGCTGGAGGTGGCTCGATGTTAGAACTAGTGATCGCAAAATTAGAACTTACTAAATCGGCAATTTTGGTTGCCCCAACCAGGTTTGGTGTACTTTTAAATAAGGATGCTAATTGTGAATAGCCAGTCCCAACGGGCTTATCACGGGCAAGATCTAAACCAATTGCACGGGGTTTTTGTTGTCGAACCTTGTCTAATAATTGAGCTAGCAAAGCATCATCAATCGGCCAAGCATATTGTCGGACATCGGCTTCATCAATGCCAATAATCACAATTCGACTGTCTGTAGTCTCAGGCGATCGCCATCGAAAAAACTGATCGAGCATCGCTAACTCAACTGGCTCTAGTGCCCCAATGAGTCGTAATCCGATTACAACCAAAGAAATAGCGGGTGTAGTGATCGCCACACCACGCCATTTCCATAGAAAATTTTTGAAGTGCCCAGCCATGCTAAAGTTCCTAATACAGCAGTTCCCAAATGGGGTAATTTGCTGGACATAATTTTAAAACCAGAGTCAAAACCCTTAGCATACAGGTTGTGTATTTCAAAGGTTTTGGGGTTTTACATTTAATTGCACCCAGATAATTGCACACTTATTTGAAAACAGAGAAATAATCCTCAAAAGGAGGTTGAGTTTTCATTTTGCCGTAGGCAAAATGAAAACCACTATAGATCTAATTTTTAGAAGAGGTCACACCTGATTTCTGTAAGACAAAATTAGCTTTAGTAACAAGGTCTTGAATCGTTGGCTTCGTCTGATCTGGAGGAGATGAGGGCTGAGTATTCTGGTCTTTAAACGCAACATTTAACATTTCAACCCATACACTTCTCACTTCCAAATTTTTAGGCACAGTCGTTTGGGCTTCTGCTAATACTTGCAGCATATCAAACCAAATCCCTTCTTTAGCCAAAGATGCAGCTCGATCTATTGCCTTAGATGATTTTGATAGTTCCTCTACCAATTGCTTGCTTGGTAAAACCCGACGTAGCGATCCCTCAATAATTGTCAAGTTTTGGAGATCACTGAATTGCATACTCCATATATATACTTGACCAACTTCCAGACTTGGCGCGTCATCGGGTAACTTGAATGCAATGATTCCTTCGTCATTATTAATCTCAAACTTCCTTTCATAGACTTTGTTCTGTTTTGATAAAGCAGCATCTTTATCCTTGTAAAGTCTAAATTTTGCTAATCCCCGAAATTTAGGAATTCGCAAATAAATTGTAGGTTGTTCGGAAATAGTTTGCGGAACTGGGGGGATAACTATGCTCAACTGGGGTGTCAATGCAACGAATTGACCAGCAGTACGCTTAGTTCCTGCAGCAGAGGTAAGAGGAGAGTCGAGATTGCTTGGTGGAACATATATTACTCGGCGAGATTGAGCCTGAGCTTCAGAGTTCAAGAACCATAAAGGTGCAACGATGCTAGTGCTGGTAATTAAGCAAGAACAAATTGATGCTATGAAAATTTTTTTTGATAAAGACATGATGCGATCGCCTCCAGAAAAAGTGCTCTATACAATTAATCTATAGATTTATGTCCTAAGCCTCAGTGTGCTCAAGATCATAACCTTGAGATCCTAAATAGTAAGAATGCATTCTCTACAAAAAAGTTGCTTCAGACATTCGACTTAACATTACATTAGGAACATGCAGAAAAGATTTTTGTAGTATGACCTCTCTGATCCATAGACAATTGGAGTCCTTATAGCAATCTTAAATGATCTGTGAGTAGCGTAAGTTTCGCTTAGCTAGGATAAGACGATAGCTGAACTAAACCGATGATGGTCACAACTGAGTGGAGACTACTATATTAAACAGCATAACCGTCATAGCATTTCCCTGTCTAGTAAAGTAAGTTTTTTCCTACCTCCATCGGGGAATCAGACTTCTATACCTTGCTTGTTTTAAAAAAGCTCTAAGTAGCTCAACTTAATTAAAACCCAAACCGAGAGTTATGTTCCGCCCGCGTAGCAGGCGGAACATAACTCTCGGTTTCTAGTTTACTTATGTCTAGCTACTTAGCAACTTTAGTTATTTCCCTTAAGTACAGAAAAGCGTATTATAGTATTTAGAAGAATTTATTTAAATCGTTACAAAAATATGGATATCTTGTCATTTGGTTGGTTTAGCTTGCTCGGTATGTTCACCCTATCGATCGCTTTTGTTGTCTGGGGACGTAACGGGCTATAAAATTTTTTGAGATAAATTCCGTATGAAAGGGGTGCATTGCGCCCCTTTATTCTATTCAGTATCTGTACCTTTGATGATGACTATAGCGCGATACAACAACTTCTCCCCTTGCATATAGCCAATATAGCGAATAATCACAGGTGTCCCTACTGCAATTTCATCATTACCTTCCATCAATTGATGCCTTTGCGGATCGTAGGCGACCTCTGCCCCAACAGCACCGATCACAGAAATCTCCCATCTTTGTAAAAGTGTATCTAAAGGACGTAATAGGGGCAGGATATTTTTAGCCAGCATATTCGGATTTTGCTGAGCGGCATAGGCAGCCGATGGCAATTGCAGCAGCAGAGATTCCAAGTGCTGAAGAGTTTCCCTTTCAAAATGCGATCGCAATTCCTTTTGTTGATTTGCTAGGGTTTGCTGTAAACGTTGATATTCGTCACGCAAAGCTGTGATTACCGAAACATTAGATTCCCTATCAGTAGAGAAATCATAGTTAATAAAGTTGTCAATCAACTCTGTCAGATCGATTTGTAAAATAGAGGCTAACTTGGCTAAGTCGGCATATTTTAATGTTTTGGCATCTCCTTTTCGTAGGGTATCGATCGCCCGACGTGAGACACCTGTGCGTTCACTTAATAACTGAAAGCTAGATACACCAGCTAAATGCATATATTGACGTAATATTTCCGTGCGATCACTCATAGTTTTATTAGAATTTATAAAAATCTTATAGAGCTTTGCTTAGCAATGCTCTTTCTCAACTCAGGTTTGTAGTTTTCATATCTCTGAACCGTGTTAGCTTAGACTCCGATCAGTGAGCATTGGCTGAGCAAAACCGAAGCCACAGATACTTTAATTAATAGTAAATCCCCCTAATGTCGGCTGAGCAAAGTCGAAACCAAAGATACATTAAGTAGCTAGACATAAGTAGACTAAAAACCGAGAGTTTTGTTCCTTCCACGTAGCGGGCGGAACAAACTCTGGTTTTAGGTTTTAATTAAGTCGAGCTACTTAGCTCAAAAAGGAACAGGGATTTGCAAATGGATTAATTTCTGCGATCGCGGATGTCTCAAAGTTAACTCCCGTGCATGGAGATGGAGACGACTTGTTGATACCTGACAACCATAGAGGCGATCACCTAGAATTGGTATTCCTAAACCTCGTGGATCGGCAGAGTGCAATCGTAATTGATGGGTACGTCCTGTTAAAGGAATAAACTCTAGGCGTGAATAATGTCCTTCATATCCCAATAGACGAAACTTGGTCACACTTGGTTTGCCACGTTGAAAATTCACTTGTTGAAACGGTCGATTTTCAGGGTTACCCCATAAAGGTAAATCGATTATCCCATGCTTACTCACAACCATACCTGATAAAACCGCCTCATAGATTTTGGAGACTTCTCGCTTCTGGAATTGCTCACTCACATTACGAAGAGATTCTAAATCGAGAGCAAATAATAAAATCCCTGAAGTTTGGCGATCTAAACGATGTACTGGATAGAATTCTCTTTTATTACCAAACGATTGACGTAATCGGCTTAATACACTGTCTTGCGTATCTAAATATCGTCCAGGAATGGAGAGAAGTTCGGGAGGTTTCGCGATCGCCATTAAGTGATCATCTTCATAAATAATTTGGAGATTTGACGATACACAATCTCCAAATATAGGCAGGGATGGGGAAGAACGTCTTCCTGATAGCAGAAATCCCATCAAAGGCTGACATCGCTCTGTACAAGCACCATAAAACTCGCCCTGGATTTTGTAGCCATCGGGTGAAGGATGACCCCACCAAAATTCTGCCATCGCTAAAGGCTTTAAGTCGTTGGTTGCCGCATAGTGCAACAATTTGGGAGCGCAACAGTCTCCTATTCCTGTCGGCATTGCTCCTTCGGTAATGATTTCTCGCAGCGATCGCGTTTCCCCTGTAAAGTTAGTTAAAACATAGGCATTGTGCATCTGAGTTTGCAAAGTCCGCGATAACTCCCGTCGTTGTTGTTTCAGAGCTTGCATTTTTGCCTCAGTCCTAGCAATCACCTTTTGTAAAGGTGAGAGAACTAAATCTCGATCGCGTTTAAAATTGCGTCTTGCCATCTTTTCCTGTTGGCTTTCCTTGTCTAACTCTTTGAGAGCAGCTTCTAATTCTGCGCCTGTTAACGATGTTAGTAATCGTGATCGTTTAATTTGCCTTTCCTGTTTAGATAACTGATGGCGATCGCGCAAGACCTGTAACTGTGATGCATATGCTTGTGATTTTTGTTCATATTCCCAATGTTCGGGAATTTCGCTTAGTTCAATTAATTCTTGTTTGATTGCCGCTAATTTATTTAAAGTAATTGATTCTGCAATGGCAATTTTCTCGCGTCCTGCAATTGGTGGAACCCAGCCTTCAATTTGGCTTTTGCTATTGAGTAGACCAGAAAAAGCTTTGAGAACTAATTTTTCACCCATTGCTGATTCCACTATTAACACACCATACATTTTGCCTTCTGTGCTATTTGGATAAATCTGTCCCAATGCTTGCATCAGTTTTTTGGCAATCACCTCCGCCTGCAAAGTCCGTGGCAGCCGCAATAGTTCCCCACTATAGGGACAAATCCCCTCATAACAATAGCTCACGACTTGATCGCTATCTGGAGCAAGTATGATGTCAGAAGCATCTAATATTTCTTCGATATGAGTCACCCTAGTAACCCTTTCCTTAATCTCAAATACGAACCTGCGATCGAATCCTTAGCAGATTATCATGATGTTGTAACTGCTGCTGAATTTCCCCTTCACAAACTACGTTGGCGTAATAATGATGTGTTGCCAACTTTAGGACTAGAACCTTCTCAAGTTAGCGATGATGACTTTATCGAATCCTTTGGACATTTCCAAGCAGTGCGTCCATTTCTAGCCTTACGTTATCACGGTTATCAATTTGGCGAATATAATCCCCAACTCGGTGATGGACGCGGCTTTATTTATGGACAAGTGCGTGGCATTGACGGTGAACTCTATGATTTTGGCACTAAAGGCTCAGGGAGAACTCCCTACTCTCGTACTGCGGATGGGCGACTCACCCTCAAAGGCGGTGTAAGAGAAATCATTGCTTCAGAAGCATTACATCGTATGGGTGTCAAAACTTCCCGATGCTTTAGTTTAATTGAAACTGGTGAAGAACTATGGCGTGGCGATGAACCTTCACCCACCCGATCCTCAGTAATGATACGCTTTTCGCGATCGCATATTCGTTTCGGTACATTCGAGCGTCTACACTGGATCAGGCGCGATGACCTTACCCGTAAACTTCTCGATCACGTTTTACAAATTTATTATCCACATATCTGGGGAAAACAAAATCAAGATAGTATCTTCTATTTGGAATTAGTAGAACGAGTTGCGACCCTCTGTGCCCAATGGATGGTAGCGGGTTTTTGTCACGCAGTCCTAAATACTGACAATATGTCGATTACGGGTGAAAGCTTTGATTATGGACCTTTTGCCTTCATTCCCGCCTATGATCCCCGATTTACCGCCGCCTATTTTGACTATGCAGGTCGCTATAGCTACGCCAACCAACCTGCCGCTTGCTATTGGAACCTAGAAAAATTGCAAGATCCCCTCAGCGTGATTATGGATAAAGATGATTTGCAATCCTCATTACAGAAATTCAAAGATTTCTATCGGGTTACCTATTGCGATATGATGCTGAAGCGTTTGGGATTCACCAATCTCTCTGAGCCTGAAACTGAGGATTTAATCGGTACAACTTTAAAATTATTATCCAATATCCAAGCGATCGGTTATAACCAATTCTTTGTCAAACTCCGTCAAGACTTCCAACCTAACTGGCGTGAAGATGCTCATAATATTTTTGCTAACCATGATTGGGAAATTACCGAAGAACAATTACCCCTATTAGCAAAATGGCGTGAAGTCTATCATCAATTACTGATCCGCCAACCGATCACAGAGTTAGCAAATATCTCCAAGCAACTCCAGCAAGCCAACCCCACGATTATTTTCCTTCGCCCCAAAATTGAAGAAGTCTGGGAAAAAATTACGGTCGATGACAATTGGCAACCTCTTTATGATGCGATCGCACAATTAAAAGAGTAGTCAATGCAAGTGACGGCAAGAAGCGCCGCCACTTGTACTTTTCAGGCAAAACCATTAATCTGATAGACGCTGCTTCAAACTTTCAGCAATTTTTATACCTAAATATTCAGGGATTAAATTTTCGTTGGGTCCCAGTAAATACAAAATCAACCTTGTGCGTCCGCGCCAAACTAGTAAATTCGCATTTACCACCAACAGATCTTCCTGCCATATCGCATTCATCACCTTATAAAACAAACCTGGTTGGCTATCTGCCTCAACTAATAATGCAGGTAAATGAAACACGCGATCCACATAAAAATTAGTTTCTACTTTTTTAAGTCCACTATCGAGGTTAAACTCCAGAGCTAGCATCTCCTCTACTTCAAAGTGACCCAACAAAGTCTCCTTGATCGCCTTTCGCACATTTTCGGCTGTCTTTGGCGGCAAAGTCTTACCACCACGAGAGATCACCAACTTGATGAATACCAGCATTGGCGTATGGATCTGTCCATACAAACTCAGACTATGAATAGTTAAACCATAGGCAGCTAGCACCCCAAAAATGTCATTTAGCAGAAAAGACTGATTACGGTAGGCAAAATATAAAACACTCCTGCTGCTCTCAGACTTCAATTCAATTACCGCTTCCTTGGTTTGGTAAAGCTGATAAGCCAAGCGTAAATTTTGTAGTTGAATATCACTACTAACAAACTGCTCGTAAAACTGAGGGAAACTAGTATTAAAACGTTTTAGTAATTCGATTGTGGAGGTTTTGAGACCAAATGTCATGAACAGCCTCCTGAGTATTTGCGGTTAGATTTCCACAGCCAAAACGTCCTGATCAACAACAATATCAAATACTTATAGCCTCGAAATAGTGTGATCGGTTTTAACATTGCAGGACTTAGGAGTGAGAAAATGTCTAATATCTCTGTCTTACTAAAAGCTTAAGCAAAATATCACAATGATGCTCTAATTTTACCAATATAAGGTCAGAGCTAAAGCTAAGATCAACCTAAATTAAAACTATTTTGGAATTTTATTTTAGTATTTGCGATCGCTTGCTTTCAACAAAACCATATACAATGCAGATACAATAAAGTTAGGTGCTTAAGGTATCTGTAATAGCTCTGTCACTCACAGAGCGATCGCTGCTGTATACAACCAATAGGGCAAATGGGGTTCTGGAAAAATTTATTTGGTTCTGACACCCTCGAACCTACAAAAAAAACACGACTTCGCCAAGTACCAAATCAAAGCGGACAGATCTTCTTTAGCACTGAAAAAGATATTGATCTCTATGAACTAGAAGAATTATGTGACTCTGTTGGTTGGGCGAGGCGACCAATTCGTAAGGTTCGTATTGCTTTACAGCATAGTTTTGTAGTCCTCTCTATGTGGGAACATCGCGGCGGCTTTAAGCGTTTAATTGGTTTTGCCCGCGCGACATCGGACTATGCCTTTAATGCAACATTATGGGATGTTGTAGTTCATCCCGATTTTCAAGGCAGGGGACTAGGCAAAGCTCTCATGGAAGAAATGATCCGTGAGTTACGAAAATCTGACATTAGTAATATTAGTCTCTTCGCTGATGCCCATGTGGTTGAGTTTTACAGCCAGCTAGGTTTCAACGCCGATCCCGAAGGCATCAAAGGTATGTTTTGGTATCCATAGGCTACAAAAATGAACCAACATCAGTTATCACGGATCGTACTGAAAGGGTTCAAATCAATCCGTGAATGCGATCTACAATTATCAGAGCTTAATGTTTTAATTGGGGCTAATGGCTCTGGGAAGTCGAACTTTATTGCTTTTTTTCGGCTAATTCAGCAAATTCTCACAAACAATTTACAGCTTTATGTTAGTAAGCAAGGAGGGTCTAATTCAATCCTACATTTTGGGCGCAAAAAAACACAACAGCTTTCTGCTGAGCTTTACTTTGGTGATAACGGTTATAAATTTGTTTTAGAGCCAACCAAAGATAATCGTATGGTTTTCTTTAATGAAAAATTATGGTGGAATATTTATGGTGATAAGGCTGTTGGCTCAGGACATTTTGAAACCAGAGTAGAATTACAAAAACAACTTACAAGAATTTATGATTACACTGTGCCAGTGATGCAAAGTTGGCGACTTTATCACTTTCATGACACTAGTGATAGTGCTCTGGTAAAGCAACGTCAAGCTATCAATGACAATATTTATCTGAGATCGGATGCTCAAAACCTAGCTGCATATCTTTACTTACTAAATAAGCAATATCAAGATCACTATCAAAGAATTGTCAAGACAATCCAATTAGTAGCGCCATTTTTTGGAGATTTTTATTTACGTCCTCATCCTAATAATCAAGACCAGATCGAACTGGAATGGGTGGAAAAGGGTGAAGATGTACCATTTAAAGCATATCAACTCTCCGATGGGACTTTGCGGTTTATTTGTCTTGCGACTGTGTTGATGCAGCCAGAAGATAAGCAACCTGAAATGATTTTAATTGATGAGCCAGAATTGGGTTTACACCCCTATGCCATTAATGTTCTGGCTTCCTTGTTGCGCTCTACAGCCAAATCTAAGCAAGTCATAGTTTCTACACAGTCAGTAGCATTACTCAATGAGTTTGACGCATCTGATGTAATTGTGTGCGATCGCATCGAAGGGGCAACTCATCTCCGCCGTCTTGATGAAAATGCTCTAGCCGATTGGTTAGAAGAGTACTCGCTGGGCGAGCTATGGCAAAAAAATCTACTAGGTGGTAGACCATCACGATGATCAGAGTACATATTTTCTGTGAGGGACAGACAGAAGAAACCTTTGTGCGAGAACTACTAACAAGCCATTTTGCTCGACTAGATATTTGGATCAACCCCATTATTTTGCGTACTAGCAAAATTGGCAAAGGTGGGGTCTCGACCTATGGCAAGCTAAAAAATCAGATTGAGAAAAAATGTAAGGAAGATCCCCATGCGTGGGTAACAACACTAATAGATTTTTATAGGTTCCCATCAGATTTTCCTAGCCTGTCAAATTATGGTTTGACTTCAATGGAAAGAGCAAAACTAATTCAGCAAGCTTTTCAGGAAGATATTGGACAACCTAACTTCATTGCAAATTTAATGATTCACGAATTTGAAAGCTTGTTATTCAGTGACCCCGACGGATTTAGAAACTGGTGTGATAATCCACAACTAGTGGCTAATCTGACTAAGATTTGTGCTGATTTTGAATCACCTGAATATATCAATGATGGATATGAGACAGCACCTTCTCGCCGTATTCTCAAGTTATGGAGACAATACGACAAAGTACTACAAGGATCTTTAATCTCTCTAGATATTGGTTTAGATAAAATTCGCAAAAAATGCCCAATATTCAACAGTTGGATTGATCAGATTGGAAATCTTGCTTGAACTCAAAAAATTTATAGAAAGGGAAAATCGTATTTACCTTATTTGTATATTTCTGTGCTAGTCTAGAAAAGCTTAATTTTTGATTTTTATAGCTAAGACTATGCCTAAAGCTGGAATTCACCCGACTTGGTATCCTGAAGCAAAGGTAATTTGCAACGGTGAAGTGGTAGCAACCATCGGTTCTACCCATCCTGAAATTAATGTTGACGTATGGTCGGGCAACCACCCCTTCTACACAGGTACACAAAAGATTATTGATACCGAAGGTCGTGTAGAGCGCTTCTTGCGTAAATACGGTATGTTTGATGAAAACGCTAAAGACGCATAGTTATAGTCAAATTTCAGAATCGAATTTGGCTAATAGTTTTTTACGTTTTTTTGTGGTATCCCCAAATCCATGCCTGCTGCTTATTTAATTAAAAAGCTTGAATCTGTTGAACAAACTTTCAATGAACTGACTCGTCGGATGGGTGATCCTGATGTGGCGACTGATCATGGCGAGTTTCAGCGCATTGCTAAGGTACGTGCTTCGTTGGAAGAGACGGTTCTAACCTACGAAACTTTTCGTAAAGCCCAACAGGACTATAAGGAGACGCAAGAAATCCTTAAGGAGTCTAGCGATCCTGAACTCAAGGAGATGGCGACTCTGGAGGTTGAAGAGTTATCCAACAAGCTAGAAGATCTAGAGCAACGATTACAAATCCTGCTACTGCCACAAGATCCTAATGATGACAAAAACATCATGTTAGAAATTCGTGCAGGTACGGGTGGTGATGAAGCAGGTATTTGGGCTGGAGATTTAGTCCGCCTCTACACACGTTATGCTGAACGTCAGGGTTGGCGCGTGAAGATGGTCAGTGAGACCCTTGCTGAGATGGGTGGATTCAAGGAAGCGATCATTGAAGTGCAGGGCGATCGCGTTTATAGCAAACTCAAATTTGAATCGGGCGTACATCGTGTACAACGGGTTCCAGCAACAGAATCACAGGGACGTGTGCATACATCCACTGCGACAGTGGCGGTAATGCCTGAAGTGGATGCAGTTGAGGTGCATATTGATCCGAAGGATATTGAAATGTCCACGGCGCGATCAGGTGGTGCAGGTGGTCAGAATGTAAACAAGGTGGAAACCGCAGCTGACCTATTCCACAAGCCGACGGGGATTAGAATTTTTTGTACTGAGGAGAGATCGCAACTTCAAAACAAAGAGCGAGCCATGCAGATCCTTCGAGCGAAACTCTATGAAATGAAGTTGCGTGAACAGCAAGAGGCAATTACATCTATGCGGCGATCGCAAGTTGGTACTGGCTCACGTTCCGAAAAAATTCGTACTTATAATTATAAAGACAGCCGACTTACCGAGCATCGTCTGGGGCAAAATTTTACTTTACAACCGATTTTAGAAGGCGATCTCGAAGAGGTCATTCAAAGCTGTATCTCCAAAGATCAACAGGAACGCTTGCAAGAATTGGCGATCGCTACGGGTGACGATCTGGTTTCCTAAAAGATGTCATGGTAATTCATGAAGTAGCATTACATTTTTTTTAGATATTAACTGTGCTGGCGACTGCTATAAAATATAACCATGCAAGTTCGTCAGAGTGTCACCTATAGCAGCTTCGATTCTAAATCTCTGCACGATTGGATTGTTAAATCGATCGCTAAAGCGCAGGTCACGGGATCACCGATCTTATTTAGTTACTCCCAGCGCTGGGAGTGCATCAATCCTCTATTGTTGTTGGCGAGTAAGTCTGATGCCAAACAACCAAAATTTTATTGGGAACAGCCAAACGCTGATTTAGTTATCGCGGCGGCAGGCTCGGTCGCGGAAGTGTCAGTCCCAAATCATGACCAAAGCGATCGCTTTGATTGTGCTAAAAAATTTATCAAAATCCACTTAAATGATGCACTGATTGCGAAGCATCCCGATCTAGAATTAGCACATTCAGAAATTTCGATACATATTTTCGGGGTTTTTTCTTTTTATCGTAATGGTAGTAATAGCGAATGGGTAGATCTAGCTGATTCCAGTTATTCACAGGAATATTTGCCAGCGATTGAATTTCCGACATTACTCTTTTTTATTCCCCGTTGGATGGTTAGACATACCCAAAAGGGCTGTATATTAACCATTAATGATTATATTCAACCTTGGGATCACCCCGACGAGATTCTAGAGCGTATCCTCAATTTGCGATCTCACCTAGCTGAAAGCTCACATTACGAAGCCCCCACGGTACATGAGGTCAATAAAATTATTGAGGTGCAGGGAGAGCAGATCTGGACAGAAATTGTCGAGCGAGCATTAACTTTGATCCACCAAGGACATTTTGAAAAGGTGGTACTAGCGAGAGCGCTAGATGTCCTTGCTGATCGCGATTTTGATCCCTTTCAGGTGTTGCATGTTTTGCGTTGTGAATATCCTGAATGTATTTCCTTCTTGTTGGACAGTGGCATGGGCAAGACATTTTTAGGGGCAACTCCAGAAGTAGTTTTACAATTTCAAGCCCAGAGTAATCGCTTATGGTTACGCAGTGATGCTCTTGCAGGTTCGATTGAGCGCGGCAAGTCTGTACAAGAGGATCAAGTCCTCGGTGAGCTATTACTCAATAGTGAAAAGGATATGCGTGAGCATCAAATTGTGATTCGCTCGATCTGCGATCGTTTGCAAAGTATGGGTGCATCTGTCGATCCACATGTAAATACAAGTTTATTGAAATTATCGAATGTCCAACACCTGCATACACCGATCACGGCGCATATCAATGATTCTAACTGGTTAATTGCTCTCGATATTTTGCAACAACTACATCCAACTGCGGCGGTTGGCGGGGAGCCAAGGGATCGAGCCGTCTGTTTTATGCAGCAATGGGAAGCCTGCGATCGCGGTTGGTATGCCGCCCCCATTGGCTGGCTCAATGGTAATGGTGAAGGGACTTTTGCCGTTGGCATTAGGGCTGGTTACATCCAAGGCGATCGGGCAAGAATTTTTGCAGGTGCGGGAATTGTATCGAACTCACAAGTAGAAAATGAGCAGAGTGAAACCACAATTAAGTTTACTGCTTTGTTAAAGGCTCTAGGCGCAATTTAATTTACTTTCTGAATTTAGGCACTGGTTCCGCGAAATTGGACAAAACCCTGAAACCATTTTGGTATCTGGATTTCGATAATTTGATGTTAGGACAGCTAAAAACTTTATCTGATAAGGTTTTTAGCTAAATAATCCTATCAGACGGAACCAGTACTGAATTCGGTGAGATAACATTTTCTGTATTGCAAATGCTTGAAAAGTACTATGTTATGCCCCTAGCGAAGAAAAAAACTTGCAAACTGAGCAAAGTCTGGTAATGTTTGTCTTGTAAAAATACCTCAGTATTGTGGGTGAGGTTGTCCGTGAGTGAATTGAAACACGAAGCAACATTAGGAGAAGTTTTGGTTAATGCTGAAACCGTTAAAGATGATACTGATTTTGATATGCTCCTAGAAAGCGAGATGCTAGGGGAAAATGCGATCGCCGAAATTACTAATATGTTAGGTAACCTGAATAGCCTTGAAGCTTTCTCCGATGATTGGCTGTCAGATAATCTTGAGAAGAATTCCAGTCAAACCACAGAAATTGCGGAACTGGTTGCCGATCGCGATCACTTGCAGAAAGAATTAGAAGATCTGCGATCGCGGCATCAATTTGAATGTGAATATGTCGATCAGCTAGAACAAGAAATTACTAGCATCACCAATGATCGCGATCGGCAAATTGCAGAACTCACCAAGCAAATAGAACAACTACAAAAACAAGTTACTGAACTAAGTGCCAACTCACCAGTTGATGACAAAATCTTAAGCGATCGCCTAGCTATCCATATTTTACAGATCGAGGAAGAATTTAAACATCGTTTGGAACTTGCCCTAGAAATCGAATCTCAAAAAATCATGAAGCAATATCTGCAGGAGCTTAACGAAAAAAATGAGTTAATTAATCAATTGCAATGTCAAATTACAGCATTTGATATTTCCCAACAAACTCTTACAGAAGAATTAGAATCGACGCATTTATTACTCAAAGAATCCACAAAAACATTAGAAATTGCTCAAACCAAATTATCAGAAGTCACCTCACAACGCGATCAATTTGAAGAAGAACTAATCAAACATCTCTCCAATCAAGCACAATTGCATCAATCTCTACGCGGTCTAGAGCATGAATATGTTAGCGACCTCACAAGGGTAAAAGAACTCGAGCAACAAATTGAGGAACTGCAAAATCAAGTCTTCCAACAAGCCTCTAAAGCATCCGAATATGAAGCAGCAGTTCAACATTGGAAAGAACAATCAGTACGCCATCAACATCATGCACTCCAATTGAGTGGTGCATTAGATCGCTTACTAGTCGAACATCCCGTAAAACAATTGGCACCTACTTCTTCTCAAGTAAATGATCGACAAACTAAACAGAGCTACACACTGGAGCCTACACCCGAAAGACTAGTGCGATCGCCTTTTCCCACATCTAAGGTAGACTTACCCTCTTTTCTGGTTAGACCTCGCTAGCGCAAAGGATGGGTGACGCTTGGCATAACTCACTTTGTATTAGCAATACAATAAGTAGCTAGGCATAAATAAAATAAAAACCGAAAAGATTGTTCCGCCCGCGTAGCGGGCGGAACAATCTCTGGTTTTAGGTTTTAATTAAGTCGAGCTACTTACTTATTGGCAGCAATTACTTTATCCTTTTCGCAAATCTGAAGTATGAATACGGCGCAAAACAATACTAATCATCTTTTAGGCATTGCTTGCTACAGGTCATAGGGAAAAGTGACTGTAAAACAACTACCTTGCCCGACTTTACTCTCAACATTGACATATCCACCATGCAATTCCGCCAACTTTTTCACTAAGTTAAGTCCTAAGCCTGTACCTGCATATTGGCGACTGAGATTGCTGTTAATTTGCACAAAAGGCTGAAACAACTTACAAATGTCTTCCTGAGATATTCCAATTCCATTATCTGACACAGAAAAGCTCAGTCTACTTTTATGCATTTCTTCCGTTTCATAAAGAGAAACATCATCTAATTTAACTTCTAATGTAACTACACCACCCTTAGGTGTAAATTTCACCGCATTAATTAACAAATTAATTAGTAACTGACGCATTCTCCTTTCGTCAATGATGATTGCATTGGGAAGATCGGGATTAATAATTAGTTGTAATTGAATATCTTTTTTTGCTGCTTGATGCTTTACAAAGCTCAAACTACTTTCACACAAAGAGGTTAGAGATACTGAAGTTAGATCTAAAGTAAACATTCCCGACTCAATTTTCGCAACATCTAAAATATCGTTAATGAGTTCCAAGAGATGTTGACCACTTTTTTGAATTGTAGCAAGGGACGTTTTTTGGCGTTGATTCAGTTCACCATAAACTTGATCCTGTAATCCTTCCGAAATTCCTAAAATTGCATTAAGAGGAGTCCGCAATTCATGGCTCATCATCGCTAGAAATTCGTCCTTGAGCCGAGTCATCCGTTCTAACTCTTTATTAGTAGCGATCAGCTTTTCGTTACTCAGATATAGAGCCTCTTCTGCTTGTTTACGATCGCTAATATTCCGTACTAGGGCTAAAACCTCATCATCACCACAGGGGCTAATTCGCACTTCCTGATAGACCCATTCATCGTACTTTAGAAATTTATGTTCATAAATCTGCACCTCTCCTGTAGCGATCGCCCGATCAAACACTTCTAGTTGTTCTGCTAAAACACTAGGAGATAAGATTTCCGAGATATGATGTTTAACAGGCACAATAACTTCTTGATTAGGAATATTCGGCAAGATACAGTCGATACAGGTTCCATCACGTTTTAGTCTAAGTAGTAAATCAGGAATTGCATTAATTAATTGCTGTTTCCTCTTTTCACTCTCAGCTAGATCAGCAGTCCTTTGCTGAATTCGCATTTCTAGATCTTTATTGAGATTGGAGAGTTCCTGTTGAACAAATTTAAGATCACTAATATTTTGAATTAAAGCAATATCATATAGAGGCTGGTTTTGAGAATCACGTACGATCGAAATGCTCAGCATTACCCATATAAATTGCCCATTTTTATGGCGATATCGCTTTTCGATATGAAAGCTATCAATTTCATTTCTAAGTAATTTTTGATAGTGGTAGAGATCAAGTTCTATATCATCAGGATGGGTGATATCTTGAAAGGTTAAAACTTTTAACTCATCTTCTGAATAGCCCAACATCTGACATAGGGCTTGATTGACTGCTATATGTTGACCATCGACAGTTGCTAAGGAAATGCCCACAGCCGCCGAATCAAAGACACTTCTAAATCGCATTTCTGATTCCTGCAATGCGGCTTCAGACTGCTTGCGATCGCTAATATTCCGAATAATCGTCAATGCTTCTTGATCAGTAACTTTGACAATTTGAACTTCCTCATATTGTACTTTGTCATCAATATTCCATTGCTGTTCAAATGACTGAATTTCACCAGTGGCGATCGCCTTTTTAATCGATTGCAATTTACGGGAGGCTAGCTCTGGGTGTAAGATCTCAGCAAGATGCTTATTGACCATATCCAAGTCCGAAGGCAGCAAATCAGTAACATAATTACTAGAAAAGCATTCTAAGTAAGTTCCATCTTCACTAATACGATATATTAAATCAGGAATTGCGGTTAGAATAGCTTTTTTCTGTGCTTCAACATTCTTTAAAGTATCTTCAGCCTGCTGATTTTTTGCTAAGAGATAACTCTCTGGGGTCACAACTCCTAATATTTGCCCAAATCCATCTACTACAGGTAAGTAGGGATAGGGTGAATTCTCTAAGAAACTGAACATTGTGACAAGATCTGGAATTTGCGAATACGGAATGGCAATCGCGGACTGAATGATCGCATCTCCAATTTTTACTTTCAGCAAATCCACTTGCTGCTCAATTAACCGCAGTACATCTCCTTTTGTGAATATTCCAATCAACCGATTGTGAGCAGTCACCAAAACACAGACTTCCTGATCTAATAACCATTCATGTTTAGATTGATGCGCTCGCGTTACTGCATTTGCCTGATTCATGCGCCGAATCGCTTCCAGTAGTGCTACATCTGATTCAACGATGATGAAGTTTTGTGTGATCGCCAGATCGATGTAAATATTATTTGGCATATTTGGCTCGCCTCAGGAGAAGATTATTCAGTACAAAACTCCTGAAACAATTTTACAATTTTTCAGCAGATGTTGCTACTTCCTCGATAGCAGGATGATGCAATTACAGTTCAAATGGTTTTAACCTTGTACTAAGTAGTTATGAAACCTCCACAATATGGAATCAGTGTGAACAGATTTAAAAATTACTTCCATTAGTTTTTTTGCACCCAGCTTTCCGTAACCGCAACTATGATTTAGATCAGCAACAATTCCTCGAAAGAGGATTGAAACACTTAATCCTGTCCAGAGAATTTGCAAGTAGCGTATGTCTTTGCTATCGAGACCTAGTTCTCCTGACAGACAAGCGATCACGACTATCAGCAATAACCACATATATTTTTTTTGGCTAGGGAATCTGCCAATGAGCCACAGGGCTAACACGCTTTGGCAAGCACCACTAATTAGACCATCAAGCCATAAATGTGGTGATATCAATAGACCGAGCGACTCAACACTAAATAAGAGTGCTGTGATTGCTGTTGATGATTGCACTTTTTGTAAATGGCGCTGTGTAACAGCATCTTGAATTTCTAATAATCCACGCAACGCATTGACGGCTAGTAGTGCTTTTCCTTCCGTATTCAGTAATGAGAGAATTCTGGATTTTAAGTTGTTTACATTAGGTTGTGGCTTTTCCCAAACCTCTTGCCTTGTGTTCCCGTCACTATATTGCAATCGGACTTTCACTGGTAAAGGGTCAGCCACTGTATAGACGATCTCTTGTGGTGAAATGAGCTTACGCATTTCCTCATTTTGTAAAGCTTGATAAATCGCATGGCGATCGCACTCAGGATAAAGATCAGCTTTATTAAAAACCAATAAAATTGGCTTATAGAAATTTTGCAGTTGGGCGATCGCCTCCTGCTCCAACCGCGTCATATCTCCAGCAATTACAAATAAAATCAAGTCCGCCCGCTTAGCTGCTTCAAGGGCATTAGCTCCACCAATTTCTCCACCAACTTCATCTAGCCCTTGCGTATCTATAAGTTGCAATTCTAGTTTATGATGCGTCTCTCCATCTGTGGGACTATCCATTGGTATCTTCCATTCATAAATGCTAGTTCCCTTAGTAACTCCATGAATTGCTCCCGTCTCCCCTAGCTTTTGCCCAAATAGAGCATTCAAAAGAGAAGTCTTACCCTTGGATACCATACCAAAAACGGCGATCGAGATTGAGAATTTATCTAGCTTCTCTTGCAAAAAGGCGATTTCCTCTATTTCTCGACTGCTTAGCTCTGATCGAAATAAATCATGATATTTGACTAGCAGTTCGTAGGCAAGGTCTGTGTAGATAGGCTTATTTGTCTTAGTTTTTTGGAGGAACAATGCAATTAATGTCAATACAATATAAATATTATAGGACTTACGCATTGGGTAGATGTGGTGCGAGCTTCGCCCGCACCACATCTACCCAATGCGTAATAAATTCGTTCGGTTTGCGTAAGTCCTCTATTATATAAAGGGTAGTCCTAAAAACGAAATGAATTTTAAGAATGAGCTGTAGTGATTTCCTTGACAGCTAAATCTTGCAAAGGCAAATACGATGTCCAAACGATGCAAAAATAGTAGATCGATTCTACTGGAGAAAGATTAGGTGTCGGACAAATTTGATTACGATTTGATCATTATTGGTGCTGGCGTTGGTGGACATGGCGCAGCTCTCCATGCCGTCGCTTGTGGTTTAAAAACAGCGATCATCGAAGATAATGTTATGGGAGGTACTTGTGTTAATCGTGGTTGCATTCCATCCAAAGCATTACTCGCAGCTTCGGGACGGGTGCGCGAAATGCGAGCAAAGTCTCACCTCAAAGCCTTGGGGATTGATGTTGGTGAAGTAAATTTCGATCGCAGTGCGATTGCTAGTCATGCCGATAACTTAGTACTGAAATTGCGTGGTGATTTGACCAATAGCCTCAAACGATTAGGCGTAGATATTTTGGAAGGTCGTGGTCGTGTTGCAGGGGTGCAACAAGTTAGCATTGGCGATAAGACTTACACCGCTAAAGATATTATTCTCGCCACAGGTTCCGAGCCATTTGTCCCTCGCGGTATTCAAATCGATGGCAAAACAGTCTATACCAGCGATCAAGCTGTGCGGTTGGAAACATTGCCCCAATGGGTGGCGATTATCGGTAGTGGTTACATCGGGTTAGAATTTGCCGATGTTTACACAGCGCTAGGTTCAGAAGTAACGATGATCGAAGCATTAGATGTATTGATGCCAGGATTCGATCCTGATATTGCCAAGATTGCCGAGCGTGTATTGCTTAAGCCTCGTGATATTGAAACGAGAACAGGTGTATTTGCTACCAAGATCACCGCAGGCTCTCCTGTAAAGATTGAACTTACCGATGCCAAGACAAAAAAGGTCTTGGAAGTTCTGGAAGTAGATGCTTGCTTAGTGGCGACTGGTCGAATTCCGCTTACTAAAGATATTGGTTTGGAAAGTGTTGGTATTACGCCGAATCAGCGTGGATTCATTGATGTGGATGACACTATGTCAACTTCTGTTCCCCATCTATGGGCGATTGGCGATGCTACAGGCAAGATGATGTTGGCTCACGCAGCTTCTGCACAGGGTATTGTTGTTGTGGAAAATATCTGTGGTCGCGCGACTAAGGTTGATTATCAAAGCATCCCTGCGGCAGCATTTACCCATCCCGAGGTTAGCTTTGTTGGTTTGACTGAGCCACAGGCTAAGGAAAAGGGTGCGGCAGAAGGCTTTAAGGTTGCTACGGCGAAGTCTTATTTTAAGGGCAATTCTAAAGCGATCGCTGAGGGCGAAACCGAAGGCTTAGCCAAGATCGTTTACCGTGAAGATTCGGGCGAACTTTTGGGTGTGCATATCATTGGTATTCATGCTTCGGACTTGATTCATGAAGCATCAGCAGCAATTCGCGATCGCCAAACGGTGCAAAAGTTAGCAATGGGGGTTCACGCGCACCCCACTCTGAGCGAAGTTCTAGACGAAGCCTATAAACGTGCTGCCCATATTTAACTAAAAAAAGCGCCCTTTGGGTGCTTTTTGGGGTTTATTAGCGATCGCTTAATCTTTTTGAGAAAATCTAGATATCTATTGAGCACCAGTAATTCTAACTCTATGATTATTCGGAGCAAATATTGTGGAATTGATATTGATTGTTGCTATTGCCGATACACTGAAACTCTGAGAAATTAGACTTTAAACATGAATAGTTCTAGCCAACTTTTGCAACTTGCATCATGGATGTCAGGTGAATATAGCAACCGTGAACAATCTCTAGATCAACCTGTTTGGTTTGTAAATTTAGTCTGGTGGCAACGTCCCATCCCATTTAACGTTTTAGGTAGCATTGCTATCTTTGCCGAACAAGCCAATGCCTTGATCCTTGATCGCCCTTATCGTCAACGTATTTTGCAATTTGTGGAAAATGACGGCAAAATTCAAGTGAAATATTGGGGATTTAAAGATCCTGTCGCATGGACCGGGGCTGGACGGGATCGAGATCGGCTAAATCAAATCAACATTAATGACATCGAACCCCTCGCTGGTTGCTTACTAGATATCTCATTTGTCAATGGTCGCTACAAAGCCGAAATGCCCAAAGATGCAAAATGTTGTTTTCAATATTTAAACGAATCGCGCCAAGTTGTTTTAGGTTTTGAGGTTAGCGCTGATGAATTCTGGAGTGGCGATCGCGGAGTTGAGCCTGAAACAGGTACAGCCATCTGGGGCGCAATCATGGACTTTTACAAATTTAAAAAAATCAATGATTTTAGTCCTGAAATTACCCATCAATAATGTTGAGCTTTAGCAGGTATTAGCAATGACCGTACTTACCGAATCGTGACGATTAGTGACATAATATACGGGAAAACTTAGAACAAGACTGATACTGCTATGTCAGACGGAAAAGGATTTGGCTTTGGTTTAGGCAAAATGAAAGAAGCCTTCCAAAAAGCGCAGCAAATTCAAGAAGGCGCTAAAAAATTACAAGAAGAATTAGATCAACTACGTCTAACTGGCGAATCGGGTGGCGGCTTAGTCAAAGTAACTCTAAGTGGCAACCAAGAACCTCAAGGTGTAGAAATTGCTCCTGAAGCCTTGAATGAAGGTGCAGAAGTTTTATCTGACCTAGTGCTTGCAGCGCTTAAGGATGCCTATCAGCTTTCGACTGGCACTATGAAAGAAAAAATGGAAGAGCTTACTGGTGGGCTTGGCTTACCCGCAGGTTTCTAAAGAATTTGAGAAGGGGCGCAAAGCGCCCTTCTTCTTGCATTGTTCCTCATTAGATATATTGAAGATATGAATAACCCAGCTTTGCGTGTTCAACGTCGCAACCAACCAGCCGCTCTCATTCCTACCCAACAGGAAGTATCAATCCTTGACTGGCTCGAATCTACAGGTCGCCTCATTGCCAGAGAAGGCACTGAATCTAGCTTAAAATTTGATGATGAAGCTGAAGAACTCAGCGAATTGATGCTCGGTGACGATGCTAGCTACATCGATGATGATGATGATGATCTCGATGATGATGATGTTGACTAAACAGATGCCCTAGGGTATTTGTTTGCTAAAGGCTTATGCCCAAGAAACAAAAATTTCCACATCTAGTTGGCTCAAAATGGACTTCCATGCAAGAAACCTTTGGTTGGAGGCATTTTGTTGTGATAAATCGCAAAAATGAGGGGGATTTAGTTTTTGCGGAGATTAAGGCTGCCTGTGATGATTCGGTTCGTTTCTGGCTCAATGCCAAGTCTTTGAAGCAGCGATCGCTATGGACTCCTGGATGGACACCCCTCAAGGAAATTTAAAAAAGCTAGGAATAAAGTTTGTGTCACTACCTTCGGTAGTGACACAAACTTTATTCCTAGTTTAAGCAGTGGCTAAAGCTTTAATTTTCATTAATTTTAAGAAGCGATCAAAATTAAAGTGTTTGCCCATCATGTCGCAAATGCTAGTAACTTTTACGCCCTCATGTAGGCGGACTTGCCCGAGGCAGCTTTCGATAATACTGACAGTACTGAGGGTGTCTTTGCTGACTGCAAGCACAGGTACACCCAGTTCCATAGCCTTGTGAGCAACATCATCACTAATATAGGGACGACCTGTGAGAATTAGACAATTAGTAGAAGTTTCTAGCGCTGCAAACTGAAGGTCAATGCGACTGCTACCTGTGATGACAGCTTTATTGTAGGACTTGCGGAAATAGCTTTGGGCGGAGTTAACATCCATTGCCCCAATTTTTAACTCTTCGACCATCACTTTGCTTAAATCAATATTTTCAGGACAGCTAAGAATGGTTGCGCCAAGTTGATCGATGAGTTCGGAGACACTGACACTTCGTAATGTACGATTTTCAGGCATGAGAGCAAATACTGGAATGCCTTGTTCTTCAAGGTAAGGATGTAATATTTCAATCGCCGTTTCATATTGATCGTCAGGAATGTCATTGATGACTACACCCAAGAGGCGATCGCCAAAGCGATTTTTTGCCATCAGGATATGGTCAACTACCAGCAATGAGCCAAATCGCATTACTAACATAATTGGCGCATCTAGATTATTTGCCATCTGCTCTAAGGACAGTCCAAAAATAGTTCCTTCAGCAGTATTTGCAGGAGCTTCTAAAAGGACAAGATCGCCTTCAATAATTTTTTTATATTCCTCTAGTTTGGTACTGTAATCATTGTTATCTTCACCAGATAGGCGACGCTGGAGGGCGGCGCGGTCAAGATTGAGTAGCGTGGGACGCAACAGTGACGATGGCAAATTTAGCGTTTGCTGAATAAAGTCCACATCAGCTTCGTTATGCTCTGCTGATTCGGGTAATTCTTTGGTCGTAAAAGTGCCAATTGGTTTACCGTAGCCAACTTTGTAACCCTTGGCTTGCAAATGATATGTTAAACCCAAAATAGTTGCTGATTTCCCACTACCTGCTCTGGTAGAACCAATCAACAAATGCTTAGCCTGTGGCACGTCTTGCCCTCTAAAAAATGATTACAAACTTTACAAGATTGTATTAAAGCTTACATCCTGTTTGGTTATTGTAACTGATGGACTGTAAATGATTCTTTTTGTTCATTGCTAATTGTGCATATAAACTATGCAATTTAAGTGATTACTTCCAAATTGCATCACATACGCGACATGCATCAGCGATTTCTTGGGGATCATGAACGCGCAAAATATCAGCACCACCCGCAATACAGGCTGTACAGGCCGCGATTGTCCCATAAAGGCGATCGCTAGGCTCAGGGCGATCGCACAGTTTACCAATAAAGGTTTTGCGTGATACCCCTAACAAAAGTGGCGCTTTAATCGTCTTAAAAGCACTTAAATTTCTGATCAGTTCCAAATTATGTTCTAGAGTTTTCCCAAAGCCAATCCCTGGATCGATTGCTATGAGATGCGGAGAAATGCCCCAAGCCTTCGCTACAGAAATTGCATCAATGAGAAATTGCTTAACATCCTGCACTACATCGCGATAATGGGGATTGGCTTGCATAGTGCGTGGTTCCCCTTGCATATGCATCAAAAAAATTGGTACTTGCAGCTTGCCCACTAAAGGCAGCATATCGAGATCAAATCTGCCTGCGGAGACATCATTAAGCATATCTGCGCCTGCGGCGATCGCTGAACTTGCCACACTCGCCTTGACAGTATCTACAGAGATTGGCAAATTCGGGTATTCGGCACGGATCGCTTCGATGATCGGCAAAATGCGATCGCCTTCTTCGGCAGCACTCACGGGCTGAGCATTCGGTCTGGTCGATTCACCACCAATATCAAGGATGTCGATATAGGGCAACATTTGCGTCACCTGTTTTAGCGCTGCATCCCTTGAGTTAAATTGACCGCCATCGCTAAAGCTATCGGGCGTAACATTCAAAATGCCCATAATGTAAGTGCGTTCACCCCAAATAAATTGGCGATCGCGAATTACCCAAGGTTTAGCAACGGGCTTAGTGATACTTGGTTCCAATTTAATAAACCTCAAACATCCTTTAGATATCTGCTAAAACTTGGGCAGGATGTAACTCCGCTTTAACGCCAAGATAAATTTTTTCAATATTACCCTCAGCATCGATCACAAAGGTATTACGGAAGACACCCACATATTCTTTACCCATAAATTTCTTGAGTCCATAGCTCTCATAGGCTGTGGCAACTTGACCATCAGCATCAGTGAGTAATGGAAAGGGTAGATCAAATTTTTGCGTGAATTTTTGGTGGGACTTGGCATCATCGGTGCTGACCCCAAAAATTATTGTATTTTTCGTTTGGAATTGGGCGTAGTGATCGCGAAAACCGCAGGCTTCCTTGGTGCATCCGGGGGTATTGTCGCGAGGATAGAAATACAAAACAACGCGGCTACCTTTGAGACTAGAAAGAGTCACGATGTTGCCGTTCGTATCTGGCAAGCTAAATTCTGGAGCGCGATCGCCAACCTTTAAAGCCATAAATTTTCCTTACAAATAATCTTTACAATCATTTACTCAAAGCATAGCGCGCTGTCCTGAAAAACATGAGGTAAGGCTCCTATTTTTAATCTTCAATGCCCATTGCTAATCTTGTATAAACTGTTGCTAGAGCACTCGCATCGCCCACATTACCAGGGAACAAAACCACGGGTAAATCAGGGAAACGGGGATGATCGGGAGGAGTCCGTACTACGGAGCAACCTGCCAAAATTTGTCCTAATAGCCTTGCCGTGGGCAGATTTAAGCCTGTACTCAGAACATCGTTAGAAGTAATGCCACCTTTGCTAATCAAAAAGCCAATATCAGTGGGTAGTCCCTGCACGATCGCCATTAGTAATGCTGATACTGATTGACCAAAAGCAAGGCGAGTGGAGGTATCCGCAAATTCTAATTCTTTCCGACTGGTAAACACGACGGCAGTTTTCCCTGCAGCATGAGCCTTTGCAACTTGGGCTAGGGCTTCCTGTTGGAGAGTTGCTGATTGTGCCTCCGTATCACTCAATAACCGTGCCACCTCAATTTCAATGGGAACTGTATTGGGAGCCTTGAGTAAGTTCTCCAACTGCTCAGTGGTTTTTTTGACATGGGAGCCAACGATCGCGACACCAGCTTTGTGCGATCGCATATATTTGGACATTTCTTCCGCAGGAATGGGTTGTGGTGGCAGCTTAGCAAGGGCAGTCAGTAAGCTCGCTGCACTGCGGAAGAGAAAGTGTTTGCCAGTAGCGGCGATCGCTAAAACATCAGAGGCAAATTGATTGAGGTCAGCTTGATTTTCGGCATCAACTACCCCACATTGATTGTTATGGAGTCTCACTAAGCGATGCCGAATCCCTGAGCGAATATCCCCTAATAAGAACCGTTCGACCTGATCCGCAGGAATCCGCCCCTGAGTTTTTTCTTCGACATAATCGGGTAAGTAGCTATGCTTGTAGCCAAACACTGAATCTTTGGCAAATTCAGTCTCATGCACTGGCGTAGGCACACCATTAACTACTAAATAATGCACACTTGATTTTGTAAAGCGCCCACCTTCAAAAAATGCTGGCACGAGGAAATGTGCGTCAAAGTTTCCCAACTCCTCAGCGATCGCATCAGTTTCAACTGGATAATGTCCCCGCAAAGTCGAATCCGAACGACTAACGATCAAAAATTCATGGATGCCTTCTGCTTCCAGAGCAGGTTTGAGATTGCGACAAACTTCACGGGTGACTTTGGTGGCATCTTCGGGAGTTAGTGATCGCGTGTTGGTCAACACAAACATAATCGGCGACTCATCGGCTAGCCCAATCCTTAGAGTTTCCACATCCCATTTCGTGAGCAGTAGGCAGCTATGCACAGTTTGTGAGCCAGTCGGATCATCATCAAGAACAATAATTTTCGGCTTTTGGGAAGAATTAGCTGCCATTATGTTTCATCTAAATGTTTGCTTCTCAGTCTACTAAAAAAGCGCTCATTCCGATGATGATTACGCTCTCTTATCAATGGGAATATTCTCAATGAGGTTCATTTAACAGCTCTTTGAGCCGTTTTTCTAGTTATAACACCCGTAATATTGTTGGGATGCTGTGCAATGTCGGTAACTGGCGAATAGCGGCGATCGCCTGTTGGAAATTTAACTCACTGACTTGTTGAGTTACCACGACTATTTCAGCTAAACCATCGTGAACTGTATTTTTTTGCAAGATCGCATTCAAGCTAACTTGGTGATGACCAAAAGCAGTACCAAGATCACCAATTACCCCAGGTTTATCATGGGTGAGCAATCTGGCATAAAACTGCGTCACCGTATTTTCAATGGGCGCAATCTTGGCATAATGTTCGTGGGAACAACCCATCAGTTGATTAATTTGATTAGGAACAGATTTTAGCGCTGCGACAACATTAATAATATCGGCAACTACAGCACTAGCCGTTGCTCCTGAACCTGCTCCAGGTCCCGAAAATACCACTTCACCAACGGGATCACCTTCGATACGCACGGCATTAGTAACACCATGAATATTGGCAAGGGGATGCTGGATGGGAATGAGCGTAGGATGCACGCGAATTTCTAAATCACTCTCTTCTTTACCTACGGCTCTTCTTGCAATACCGAGGAGCTTAATCGTAAAGCCTAACTCTTTTGCATAGCCGATATCTGCACTGGTAATCGAGCGGATACCTTCGCGGTAAATATCTTCAAGGTTAACGCGATCGCCAAAGGCAAGACTTGCCAAAATCGCCATCTTATCAGCAGCATCATAACCATCCACATCTGCAGTGGGATCAGCTTCGGCATAGCCCAACTTTTGCGCCTCAGCAAGGGTATCACCAAAGTCCGCCCCCTCAAAGTACATCCGACTGAGAATGTAATTAGTAGTACCATTGACAATGCCCGTCAATTCGGTAATGCGATTACCACCAAGACTTTGTTTCAGTGCTTGAATCACGGGAATCCCGCCACAAGCCGCCGCTTCTAGCATTACATATACGCCTTTTTGTTTGGATTCAGAGAAAATTTCATTACCATGTCTTGCGATGACAGCTTTGTTTGCTGTAACGACATGCTTACCATTGGCGATCGCCTTTAAAATTAAACTCTTTGCAGGCTCGATCCCGCCAATTACCTCAACCACTATATCGATCTCAGGATCATTAACGATAGATTCCAAATCATCTGTAACTATATTGGCATCGATCGCCACATCACGCTGCTTATTAAGTGATCGCACACCGACACGGGCGATTTTGATATCTGGGAGTAAGGGATGGCGACCACTAGGGTCTTGGATAATTTTGGCAACACCAGCGCCAACGGTTCCTAATCCGAGAAGTCCAACTTTATATGTCACAGTCTTAATTTCTTTGAAGTTATCGTCAATTACTATTGGCTCCTATTGTAGTTTTTTTCGGGACGCGATGATTCAACAAAGAGAAAGAGAGCGCTTGCGCTCTCTTTCTCTTTGTTGAATTAATAACTAGGTTTAGGCAACTTTAGTTAATATGCCTTGTGAAGTCTTGGATAACTCATGATGTATTTTTGAGCTTAAGTGGCTTAGAGATTTATCGCTATCGGCGGCGATCGCTAATTGATAGCAAGGAATCGTATCAGCATGGACTAAGCCTGACATTAAGCCTTCATAAACTTCTAACAAGGCATCTATGGATGTAGAAAAATGAATGTACTGATTTGGCAAAACGGTTCTTTCAAAGAAGGCAATACTAGGTTGAGATATACGTACAATCTGAATAACTGAGCTTTCGTTACGATAAATACAAGTTAGTTGCTTAGCTTGATTGTGTAAATTTTGATGATTAGTTTTGCGCTCTTGAATATCTAACATTGTCTTTACCTGTGAATAATCCTTATCTATGCCAGTTGATGATCCCAGAGTAGGGGATCGTCTCATGACTAGCAGTGACATAGCGCACATATTCCAAGTTTCTTAAGCTTTGGGATCGCTGTTTTCGATCAATGCAAAACTTCGTTTTGCATTGATCGAGCTATTCTTTACGATCGCTTGACCAAATGTAGATAAAAGTAAAAACTTCGTTTTTACTTTTATCTAGCCACCTTTTGCGATCTCTTGACCATATATTTAGTGAGATCAATAAAGGCATCACGGCGTAAATAGGGATAATCACCAATCCAAAGATTGTATTGCGGGATATAAGCATCCGAAGTTTGGCGACTAACACGACCAAAGCGACGATCATTAGAAAATAGCAACATATAAACAGTCTGTTCTGGTCGAACCCGCTTAAGTTCACGTCTCATTGGTAAACGTAAAGTCGTCACAAAATCCGTTTCATCCCCAAGCTCGATATTCAAAAAGCTTTCAGCATCATAACTAACATCCATTCTTCCCCGCGAATCGACTTTCTCTTCCCTTGCCAAGACCTCTTGGGAGACATACACATCCAGCACTTCTGCTTGCCAAAAACCACAATAGGCAAAGCGCCGCAACTTAGCATTACGGATACTTGCTAAGACCACAGGTTCGAGCATCCAGTACAAGCCTCCCAGTGCGGCACAGACAAACATTGCCAATGCGGCAAAACTGCTGGGATTATTTTCATGAACACGATTGTAGAGAATCGTGAAAATAATCACACTAGCGATCGAAATAGCAACCCGACGAAATACATTTTGTCCATTGCCAGAATAGTACTGATACTGCTCATAAGTAGGAACAGCAGGGATCAGTTCATCAAAATTTTTACGCTTGAGTGGAGTAATCATAAAGGTATTTTAGCCAATAACGCCGCACCATAAGCCGCTTCGGTTTGTACAGACTTTTGCATCGGGATCTGAAGATAGCGATCGCGAATTTTTGTCCATGCTTGATTTTGCGCCCCACCACCTGCGGTATAAATTTGTTGAATGGATGAAGCACCTAACTCTTGCAGAAGTTTATAGCCTTGCACCTCGATTCTTGCCATGCTTTCCAATAGCCCATGCAAAAATGCTACGGGATCATCGGGGCGTGGTTCTAATCTTGGGACGAGATGCGGATCATTAATCGGAAAACGATCGCCTATTTTCGGTAAAGGATAATAATCAAGGGGACTAGGAAGATCGGGAATAAGGCGATCGCTGAATTCTTGCAATTCCTGATCACTAAAAAACTGTCGCAATGCTGCCCCACCCACATTTGATGCTCCACCTACAAGCCATAGACAGCCTAACTTAGGATGATCAAATCGATGGCTATAGATGCCATAGGTGGAGTTATTAACGGGGCGATCGCTTAAAACTTTAAGAACCATCGTTGAACCAAGGGATGTCACGGCTGTGCCGATCTCAGGTTCGCTTGTTTCCACACAAGCTAAAAAAGCGGCATTGCTATCAGTTGTGCCTGCGCCAATTTCACAGTCATGCGGCAAACCTAATTGCGTAGCGATTTCTTCTTGAATTATTGCCACAGTTGTACTAGGTGCTAGTATCTCTGGCAAGACTAAATTAGGATTTTCTAAGCTCCAAGCCTTAAGCCAATCAGGATAAGTTAATGCTGCGGGATCGTAACCTAACTTCAGAGCATTGTGATAGTCACTCACGCCTAACTTGCCATGTAGTAAATAACTCAGCCAGTCTGCTTGATGCAGGAAATACATAAAATCAGATCTCGACTGTTCATTTCTAAGCAAAGAGATTAATTTGGCGAAACTTGAAGTGCTGCTACAAACTAAATGCTGAAATGGTGCAATCTTTTTTATCTGCTCTGAGATTTCGAGGTTGCAGACCTCACTGTAAATTATCGGTGATCTAATTACTTTGCCACCGCGATCGCTAATTAAAACTGTTGCCGAAGTGCCATCAATGACTATTTTGCGGATATTTTGTTTGACAGACTGCGGTATGTTCTCAATAACCTCATAAAGGGCTTTTTGCCATGAATCGCAATCCCTAATTTCATAGTCAGCGCGATTGATAGCAACGATTTCAGCTTTTGTATCAATCGCGATCGCTCGTACTCCTGAAGTCCCAAAATCAATCCCTAAAAAATAATTCATTAACTACAGCCTGTTGGGGTTTTATGTAGTCCCAATAGAATACTAAAAAGATTGCGAAGCAATCTTTTGAATGCAGCGCAGAGGGTAGTAATGCTATGTAATTGTATTGCGGGCGTTTCGCGCCCGCAATACAATTACTAAAAAAATTACTTTGCAGCACTACCGTGCTGAGTAACGTAAATATAGCGTTAATATAGCGTTTTTCAAGCAAGTGAAGTACAGACTTGTAAATACCATAAGCCAATTGCCTATTAAGTAGCTAGACATAAGTAAACTAAAAACTGAGAGTTTTGTTCCGCCCGCGCAGCGGGCGGAACAAAACTCTGGTTTGGTTTTTAATTAAGGTGAGCTACTTACAATCATTAAGATTTGCTCAAAGGAATATATTTTTCCAAACAAGTTCTCAGGATATTTACATCAAATAAAACAGGTAAGAAATGAATACTTTTTATCTCTTTAAAATAGAATAAAACTGGAAATCTAAACCAAAATACTTTCCAGTCTTGCCATTCTTGATAGGGAAAAGTACGGAATTTTTCTTGCGATCGATAAACCTCTAAATCTGTTTCCGTAAATACTAAACGGATGGTCGCTGCTTGGTAAGCTAAAAACAATCCAAAAATTGAAACCACTCCAGCAGCAATTGGTTCTACCCAAATTAATGGTATACCTGCTGTTACTAGTACAGCAGGTATTGAATAGCTTGGACTTAGTTCTGTAGCCTGTGATGCAATCTTGGGATCAATAAATGGATTTGAAGTAGTCATTATGATTTAAGTAATTGATTTATATCTATAGATATACATTTAATTCTAAATCTAAGGCTCCTTTATCGAAATGTTAAAATCAACAATAGCCACCGATTCATTTTAGTTAATTCATTCTCTCATTCAATCTTTTAACGAAATGTATTTTTGGCAATCCCCCGTAATATCTACACAAGCTTAGGAAATCTCTATGAACTTATCCTCAACAGTGAATGACTTGGCTCTACCTTTGAGTGAATCTGCCAAAGATCCTAAGGTCTGGAGCGATCTCAAACAGGCGATCGCCACAAGTACAGGATTTGACAAATGGCAGCGCTCCCGTCATGGGGAATCCAAAGAAGTTTTGTTAACACAAGAAGGCGTTCTAGATGATCTTGTGCGTAGCTACTTACGTGAGACACTAGAAACGTTAGCGTATTAATTGCGAGATTTTCTTGTGAGCGAAACCATTGAAAATTTAAGAGAGCAACTGGCTACGGATGACATCGGTCTGCGGATGAAAGCAATCCATGCTAGTCGCTCTCTTCCCATGTATGAGCGATTTGGTTTATTAGTTATTGCCGCGACCGATTCCAATGCCCGTGTTCGTTATGATGCCGTTAGCCAAATTGGTACAGTTGGTACGGTTGATTTAGAAAAATCTTTAGAAGTTTTAAGTGATCGCCTACGAGTTGATGCCGAAATAGATGTTCGTGCGGCGGCGGCGGCTTCCCTTGGCTCACTACAACTTAGCCAAGCCTTTGACCTTCTCAAAAATGCCTACGAGACTACTAATGATTGGATGCTGCAATTTAGTATTGTGGCAGCGATCGGTGAACTAGGCGCACCTCAGGGCTTAGACTTTCTGACACAAGCTTTGCAAAGCTCTAATGATCTTGTCAAAATTGCAGCGATCGGCTCTCTTGGAGATCTAGGTAATCCTGATGCTGTTCCTCTGTTACTACCGCTTATCGACGATCCTGATTGGCAAGTACGACATCGTGTATCTCAGTCCTTAGCTCATATTGGTGGCGATGAAGCCAAGACAGCTTTAGCAAAACTTGCCAATGATCCAGTAGCTCAAGTAGCTGAATCAGTGCAGTCTTTGCTGAACTCAGTTTAATAAAAGTGGGATCAGTCTAAATTTATTGGGCGTTCCAATACATCCTCAACAGAGTAAGGACAATTGGCTGGAAACTCTAAATCTGTTTCTTTTCGTGCATTTAAACTGGCTACCACATAAGTTTCATTTAACCACTCATCGTTTAGATACCGTTTAAGGCTTGGGCTATCTTTCAGATAACGAATGATATGAAGTCGTTCGCGTTGAATCGTTATTTGCCAACTCCTTGATCTGCGATGTGGTTGATAATCCCACTTAAGTAAATGCTGCACAATCAATCGCATACTACTCAATAAGCGATCGCGTTCTCGCTTGGACAAATCACGTACCTCTTCCACCAAATTCTCGATATCCAACTCGCCGAACCGCCCCGCCAACAACAAATCAGCCATCTGTTCAGCCCAGAGTCCATAATCCTGATCATATAGTACAGTCATCGTCAAAATTCCAACTAAGGCTCAGCACACTTACTATATATTATATTTTTTAAAATAAAAAAGGAGAGGCGCTTTGCACCTCTCCTTTTTTAAGACGGTATCAACTAAATCCTAGAAGGAGAAAGTGGTACGGATTACACCAACAGTTGCAGTACCGTTAGCGGTGTTGCTACCTTGGTTGAATACAAAGAATACACCAGGGGTGATGCTGATATTCTTAGAAACACGGAAGCGATATAGCGCTTCAAGTTGGTAAGGTGTGCTAGGGCTAGCAGGAATTCCGCTCACACTGCTTGTGAAAAGAGGCTGACCAAAAGTAATGGCAGCTAGGTCACCTTCGTTAAACAAGTCCTTAGCAGAGAGAGCTGCATTCCAGCTAGTGAGA
>Ga0209972_10000413_pt1 | contig 41404 bp, 25 predicted proteins | sample NOAtaG_7_FD_187302 | JGI IMG/M metagenome (GOLD analysis project Ga0209972, IMG submission 187302) | Freshwater lake microbial communities from Lake Erie, under a cyanobacterial bloom - NOAA_Erie_Diel1S_2200h metaG (SPAdes) (version 2) | ecosystem: Environmental > Aquatic > Freshwater > Lake ...
CAGACTGCTGCCACAGTTGCTGGAATGAGCGGCGAAAGCGGGCAGCAGCGGTCGGTACCGTACGGTCAGACGCCAGCAGGTTCCATTCCACTCCGGTCTGCAGTGCCGGCCGCGACAAATTGCTGGAACCGACCACCAGGCAGGCATCCTGGTGCTCCTGAATCAGCCAGGCTTTGGGATGGAACGACGCTGGCCCTGACTGCAGCTCGCTGGTCAGCACCAGCCGGGCTTCCAGTGTTCCCTGCAGCAGCTCGGGCGCAATGTCGGCGGCGTCCGTTTCGACCGGGCGAGTCTGCTCTGGCGGGCTGGTATCGGCGGCGGCACCGAGGTGCTGCCATGTGAGCAGTCTGCGGAGTGCCTGCGGGTCTGAGATGCCAAGGTAATCCGACACGATGATGCGAATATGAGCCCCGCGGGCGAGTGCGGCGAGGAGCTGCTGTTCGATGACCTCCAGTCCCGAGCGCTGCACGAAAGCGGCGAGGATATCGACGTGCGTGGCTGCAGCGACTCGCAGCGCCAGCAGTTCCCACAGCGGCGAGTCCGGGTGTCCGGTCGACAGCATCTCGGGCGCAATCGCCGGTGCTGTGCCTGCCCGCGGTGCGAGCGCGGCATCACGAAGATAATTCCCGAGCTCCGGGATGACATTGCGGATCCCGCCACGTGGATCGGCCTGATCACCGTGATAGCGAGGGATGATGTGGACGTGCAGGTGCGGAACCGTTTGCCCGGCGGCCGTTCCGCAGTTGAAGCCGATGTTGTAACCATCCGGTGTGGGCTGCAGGGAAGATTGCAGGTGATTTCGAACGGTGTTGACCAGTTCGAGCACAGCCGCCTGTTCGGCAGGTGACGCATCAAACCACGTGGGGACGATGCGTCTGGTAATCACAAGGGCATGTCCAGGCGAGACCGGGAATTGGTCGAACACGGCGAACGCCAGTTCATTGGCGGCGATGTGCAGTTCCGGCGGGATGCTGGCGAACGGCGACGTCATGCGGCGGGCTGGCGTGTGTTGAGAATGTTTTGCGTATGTGCGGGGGTCCGGGTGCGTGTGGCCCGGCAATCGGGATGATACCAGAAGGGATCAGCGGGACAAACCCGCAGTGGCGGTCCGCTGGGGTGATGCCGGGGGGGATTTGCAGCGTGTGGGGGCAGGTGCGGTCCACTAATGTTATGCACCTCACCCCAAATCCGCGTCGCCTGCGACGGACGCGATGATCGTACGAAACATCAGGGTTCTGCTCTGCGTCGCTGCGACTGAATTCGAGGAAGCTTTGACTGTTTCCTTAACCTCAGTAACTCTGAAAGCAGTCGCGTTGCTGAAAGGTGACGGCTGTTTTTTTCATTGAAGGCGTCACCGAGCTGCCGCAAATGTACCGGCGACTGACTAAGTTGATCCGTGGGAATACCGAGAACGGCATAGCAATCCACGAGAACTTGTCTCTCATCGTCGGTCATTGGCTCAAGGTTTCGACGAATCCGTGTCACAACTTCATCGATTCGGTTTCGTGGATAGATTGCATAGTCCCGCAAAGCCTGTGGAACGCGTGTCGAGGCAGGACCGTTCAGAAGCACAATGATCGGTTTACTCCACGCCGCTGCAGCCCCCAACTCGATCATTCCCATTGCATCAGGTGCAGAATCCGGCGAAATAATGACCATAAATACATGACATTCCGCCAGCGCATCCCAAATCGCTCCGCTGATTTCCGTGCCAGCCGGGACATCCGCAAGATAAAACGGCTCCAATCCCTCCGCCCTGAGGCGATTCGCCACATCGACGGCAAACTTCCGATCCAGCGAGGTGTATGAAATAAATACGTCAAAAGCCGGCGCTGCTGTGATAGTCATGTTTTTACCCGACGCTTTAATTCGACAAGGTATGTATCAAAGTCGTTGATGTGAAATGCCCTCTTTCCCTCGATAATATCAGGGATTGCGTCGAACGTAACGTGGCAGAGCACAGGAACAATTCGATAATCTTTTCGTCGCCCCCACGCAGCACCGACCTCCAGTAGTACCCAGGGACGCTCGATCGAGTCGGGAGTGAGCAGCACGACCAATTCTCGAGATACCTGAATCGCTGTGCGTATGGAGTCCGGAATAGTGTCGCCACCGTTGATGTCTCGATCGTCTCGGAAAGATGTGGCACCGGTTGCATCAATTTTTTTCACAAAAAATCGTTGCAATCCATTTGTCCGCAGTAGCGTGGCTAACAAAAACCTGATAACTGGATCGTGCCCCGGAACCTGTCGCTGGCTTTTGTTTCCCCATTTAAAACATCCAGAACAGTGCCATGCTTTCAGGAACACCCAGGCAAGTGACTTCGATCTTCTGCTTTGTAGTCGCAGTGCTTTTCGCCAGCGGAATTCTCATCAGAGCTTCGATCAAAGTCAAGATGCTCCCTGGAAGATGTCTTCCGCAAAATTGCTTACGCCTGCGCGCCGCTGTCGCTGATCCTTTGCTGGTGATGCACTCGTCACACACCCAGGCAACCCCGTGCCCGGCTCGGCAACAAACAAATGCAGCAATCACCCTCACCGGCATTGACGCTGAAATATCGCCGATCGCAGCAGGCCCAGCCGGTTCAGACAAAACTGCAGCATCACCCACAGCGTCAGCAGCCCGTACCGAGTACTGCGGCGAAAGTTGATGCTGCTGGCCTCGGCAAAATAACGCACCGGGACCGGAATGTCCCCCAGCCGAAATCCAAAGAACACCGACTGCGCCAAAAACTGAGTGTCAAATACGAAGTCATCTGAGTTCAGCAGCCACGGGATCGCTTCCAGAACCTCCCGCCGATACGCCCGAAACCCGCTGTGAAAGTCCCCCAGATTCTGACCCAAAACCACGTTTTCAAAAATCGTCAGACAGCGATTGGCGATGTACTTCCACACCGGCATCCCGCCCTCCAGCGCCTCGGCCCGCGTCCGAATTCGTGATCCCATCACAAAGTCCACGTTGCCCAGACGGATCAGCTCCGCCGCAACAGGGATCACTCGACTGTCATACTGATAATCCGGATGAATCATCACCACAATGTCCGCACCACGCCGCAGGGCTTCCGTGTAACACGTCTTCTGATTGCCCCCGTAACCCGTGTTCCGCTGATGCTGAATCACCGTCAGCCCCAGCCGGGTCGCCACCTCCACCGTCCGGTCACGACTGCAGTCGTCCACCAGAATAATCTCGTCCACTGTTCCCGCCGGAATGTCACGCACAGTACGCTCAAGCGTCGTCTCGGCGTTGTAAGCGGGCATCACAGCCACGATCCGCGGCTTGTGCGGCATCTGGCGACTGTGAAAGTTCTCTGTGACTGCCGAGGTCATAACCGTGGTCCGAAAAAAATGTTGTCCGCCCCGCTGCCGCCCGCTGTGCCAGGCAGAACCTGCCCAGTGCAGTACGCATTCGCGCGGATTTTCGTTGACTTTGATTTGATTTTTGATCCACAGAGCTCAGCCGCGAAACTGCCGCAAAGCTTCCGACAGCCGCTGAATCTCTTCTACCGTGTTATAGTGCAGGGCTCCTGCTCGCACCGTACCGCCCGGTTCCAGACCGGCCGCCTCTGTGAATGGCAGGGCATACGCATTGCCGTTCCACACACACAGACCCCGTTCCGCCAGCCATTCGGCCACCGCACGCGGAGTGCAGTCCGGGAATGTCCACGAAAACGTGGGAACTCGACCAGCCACCTGCTGCGGATCCGTAATCCCGTGAATCCTGATGCCCGGGACTGACTGCAAACCGGCCAGCATCTCAAGACTCAGAGTCCGCTCATATTCCGTAATGGCAGCAAACACCAGATCCAGTTTTTGTCGGCGATTCAGGCCGTCTGAGTTCTGCGGCAGCAGATCCGCCAGAGACGCCAGATAGTTGATGGCTGCAGCCGTGCCGGCAATCGCTTCCAGAGCTCCCGTCCCCGTCATCCACATCCCCGGCAGCACACTGGGTGCCGGCCGCAGCTTCCATGGCCGCAGCTCTTCCAGCAGCGCCCGTCGCCCCCACAGAATCCCCTCGTGAGGTCCGAAGAACTTATAGGCCGAACAGGCCAGAAAATCGCAGTCCAGATCCGTGACCGAAATTCGCCCGTGCGGAGCATAATGCACAGCATCCACAAATGTCAGGGCTCCGACGGACCGCGCCGCACTGATCATCTGCCGCACAGGATTGATGGTGCCGGTGGCGTTGGACGCCATGCCCACAGCCACAAAACGGGTTTTGGCAGACAGCTTCGAGTAAAAATCGTCCAGATTCAGAGTCCAGTCCGTCGGCCTCAGCTCGACGTGCCGCACAGTCGCCCCGGCAGCACGAGCCGCATGGACCCAGGGTGACACGTTGGCATCGTGATCGAGGCGAGTCACGAGGATTTCGTCACCCGGCTGCCAGCGTTCCGCCAATGCATGGCTCAGCAGCATCGCCAGCGATGTCATGTTTGGTCCGAACACAACACAGTCCGGATCATCGGCGTTCAGGAAATCGGCTGCAGCCTCGTGTGCCGCCTGCATGACCGCATCGGATTCCCGACCGGCCGCAAACGCTGCACCACGATTGCAGTTGGTATGTCGCAGCCAGTGACAAACGGCATCCACCACGCAGTCCGGCGTCTGACTGCCGGCAGGACCGTCAAAAAATGCCACGGTTCGCCCGTGCAGCGTGCGGGAAAGTCCCGGGAACTGACGGCGGATCTGATCAATGGGCCAGGCAGAGACGGTCATAGGCGGTGGCGAAATGCAGAGTGAGTGCTGGACGGGTGATGAAACCGGAGTCCTGGAGATTAGCAGGCCACCGGATTCGGAACCAGCGAGCCTGTCGGCCAGAATCTGCCGCTGCACAGTGGGATCCCGCAGAAACTCTGCTATTCTGACCACCAGACTCGCCGACGTCAGAAGACTTTTCAGTACAGACTGTTCTGATTCATGTCCGCACTTTCGCAGTTTTTTCTTAATCCGGCCTTCTTTCTGCCGGGTGCTGCGCTGGTGCTGCTGCCCATTCTGATTCATATTCTCAGCCGTCTGCGTTATCGCACAGTGCGATTTGCGGCGATGGAATTTCTGCTGGCCAGCGAAGAACTGAATCGGCGACGACTGATTCTGGAACAGCTGCTCCAGCTGCTGCTGCGAATTCTGGCAGTCCTGCTGTTTGTGCTGCTGATTGCCCGACTGCTGCTGGATCCCGGTCGTCTGCTGATGCTGCGTGGCGCCAGTGCGCACCACATCGTGCTGCTGGACGATTCCCTGTCGATGCGGGATCAGGAAGGTGACCAGTCCCTGTTTCAGTCGGCCCTGGTGACTCTGGAAACCATGCTGGTGGAAGGCAGTCGTCAGGGCGGTGCTGCTCGCGTCACGATCCTCGGGCTTTCCGATCCTCGTCGACCGCTGGTGTCTGACCGGGTACTGGACGGGGCCTTTGTTCAGGAATTCATGCCGCGGCTCCGCAATCAGCCCTGTTCGTATCGTCCGGCGCTGCTGGCTGAATCCCTGCAGGCAGCCCGGGACATTCTGGCTGCTGATGGCAGTGTGTCTCCGCAGGTTCATGTACTGACGGATTTTCGTGCGGTCGACTGGAGCAACCGTCCGGAAGTGCTCTCCGCACTCGAAGCTTTGGGGACCATCAAAGCCGGCGTGGATATTGTTCGCATCGGCCGGGATGCTCGCAGTAACGTGGCGATTCGGGAATTGTCCGCCGAGACCCTGGGTGCTGCCCGAGGTGTTCCCTGGAGAATGTCGGTCGTGATTCGCAATCATGGCAGCGTGCGGGCAGCCGGACTGCGAGCCACAGTGCTGGTGGACGGAGCTTCGCAGCCAGGACGCATCCTGATTCCCGATATCGAACCGGGCAGTGAAGTGCTCATCCCGCATGATCTCAGCTTCGAGTCTGAGGGTCGGCACCTGGTGGAAGTGCGTCTGGAGACCGACCCGCTGGTCGAAGACAATCGCCGACTGCTGGCGGTGGACGTGGCCGAGCGCCGGACTGTGCTGATCGTCGATGACGAGGGGGCTCAGGAGGACGCCGGCTTTGTTTCTGCGGCATTGGCAGCGGATCCGGCACTGACAGGGCTCAGCACAGCCATCCGTACGTCACAGACGCTGACTGCCGGGGATTTGTCGACCAGCGACTGCGTGTATCTGCTGAATGTGCGTGAACTGCCGGCCGATCAGGTGCTGGTTCTGGCGGATTTCGTGCGGCGTGGCGGCGGCATCGCATGGTTTCCGGGCGAGCAGGCCAGCGTCCAGTGGTACTCTGAGGCCTTGCGGAAGCCCGGTATGAAACTGTTTCCGCTTCCTCTGGGTGTGCTGCAGACGGCGGCTTCACCGACGACCAACCTGCTGGCTCAGGAACAAACGCCCTTTCTGACGCCCGTGTTTGAACAGCATCCGATCTTCTCGGTTTACAATGCTCCGGACAGCCCATTTCCCGAAACCGTGCAGATTTCGCGCTGGTTTCAGCCGGCGTCGGACTGGAAACCGGACGACGGGGAACGAGCGGACGGAGTGCGTACGCTGATGCGACTGCGCAACGGCGATCCGGTGGCCTTTGAACATGCTCTGGGTGAGGGACGCATCCTGACATTTCTGACGGGTGCAGGACGACGCTGGAGCAACTGGCCGGCAGCTCCGGCTGCACCCGGCTATGTCGTCATGCACCTGCTGATGCATCAGTATCTGCAGCGGCCGGTACCGGATATTGAACTGCGTGAGCTGGTCGAGCCATTCAGTTTGCGCTGGTCATCGGACGAGTGGACAGATTCTGTGGAAGTGTATCTTCCGGAAGCCGGGCCCGGTGAAGAACCCGTGGCCGAGACGTTTTTGCGGCTGCAGGCATTGCAGTCGCAGCCGGCCGAGGCTGTTTCGGGGGCCGCGAAAGCCACCGGGGGAAATGCCGAACTGCAGCTGACGATTCCGCAGGCAGGTCGTCCGGGCATGTACCGTGTTCGTCGATTTCGACCTGATGGTGTCGTTGGTGATCTTGCGGTGGTGCTGAATGTTCCGGCGGCAGAGAGTGCTCTGGCGCTGGCCGACCCGGCTCCGCTCACCACAGGTGCTGATCGCGGTCATGTGCGAGTCATTTCGGGGGACGATGCTGCGGCCCTGGGTGGTTCCGGTGCCGGTCGCGAGCTGCGGTGGGTGCTGCTGGGACTGCTGGCCGCGGTGCTGGTTTGTGAGCAGCTGATTTCGCTGCGTCTGAGTTATCATCCGGAGGCCGCCCGATGACTGCTGCATTCGCGGGCTGGAATGCTGAACCGAGCCAGTCAGCAGCTTCGAATCAGGCAACGTCAGGTCAGGCTCCGGCGACGGCTTCTGATCAGACCAGTGCATCCGGTCGGGCTGCAGCCGACACGCTGGCTGTGGAAAGCCAGACATTTCAGACGACGGAGCTGGATCTGCCGGAGTCCGCTCCGGGCATGCTGCTGCTGCTGTCCGGGCTGGCTGTGCTGTTCTGGCTGACCATTCGTACGTCTCTCAGAGATTCGCGTTTTCTGCGACCTTTGTCTCGAGCAGTGCTGCTGATTCCGCGGCTGCTGGTGCTGTGCTGCCTGCTGTTCATCCTGCTGAATCCGCAAAGCCGCACACAGCTCAGCCGGACGGAAAAATCCCGCGTGGGTTTGCTGATCGACACATCGCTGTCGATGAAATGGCCGGCCACTGATGGTTCCGGAAACAGTTCGGGCGAGCCGCCTGTCAGTCGAGCTCAGTCAGTGCAGCAGCAGCTGATCCGGTCAGGGGTGCTGTCGGAACTCAGTCGGACCCATGTGGTTTCAGTTTACACCTTCGATGAAACGCTGCGTGGGCCGTGGGCTGTGGTCAGTGACGGCGAAGTGCGGTTTGTGGATGAGCATGGCGGGCAGTCGAAAGCTGCGGCTGCTGATGCTGTGCCGGCCGGTACTCGTGTATCACTGCAGGACGAGCAGCAGCAGCCGTCGGGAGCACCGGAGAGTGCTGCGGCTCTTGAGCAGTGGCAGCGACTGCTGGAACCCCAGGGCGCTGAAACTCGACTGGGAGAAGCCGTGTACCAGTTGACCGGGCAGTTGTCCGGACGAACACTGGCGGGACTTGTCGTCGTCACTGACGGTCGCGGGAATGCCGGGCTGGAACAGGAAGCGGCCCGACTGCGGGCTCAGCGCACGGAGACTCGACTGATTGCCGCCGGAGTGGGCAGTCTGAAACCGCAGCTCAATCTGTGGGTTGCGGGCATGCAGTCTCCGCTGGATGTGCATCAGGGGGATCCCTTCGACATCAGTGTGTCGTTGCAGGGAGCGGCGGCGGGCGGCCAGTCAGCACTGGTGCGACTGTTCCAGCAGACAGCCGGAGGCGATGGCAGTGACCGTCGCCAGATCGCTGAACAAACCGTCGATTTTCCTGCAGAATCGCTGCCGGTGACTGCTCGCTTTACGCAGACGCTGGCCGTTCCCGGCCGCTATGACTTTGTAGCGCGAGTCGAATCTGGCGGTGGCATTGTGGAAATGACACTGGAAGACAACGAACGACGGCGAACGGTTGAAGTGACGGATCAGAAAATGCGAGTGCTGGTGATTTCCAGCGGCCCGATGCGCGATTACCAGTTTGTTCGCAATACGCTCTACCGGCACAGCGGAGTGGAATCTGATGTCTGGCTGCAAAGTGTGCAGGAGGACAATGCCGGTATGGTTTCTCAGGAAGCTCGGCGGCTGCTGACGAAGTTTCCGGAAACCGAAGCGGAACTGTTTGAGTATGACGTGGTGGTGGCTTTTGATCCGGACTGGAGTCGTCTGACGACTGAGCAGCAGCGGTTCCTGAACCGCTGGGTCTCGGAACATGCCGGTGGCCTGGTTATTGTGGCCGGCGAGATCTTTACTCCGAAGCTGGCTGAAAACTCGGATGCCGCCCGTGATATCAGCGTGTTGTATCCGGTGCTGCTGTCACGGCAGCCACCTGCGGCGCAGCAGTCTGTGCGCGCTGAAGAAGCGTGGCCTGTCCTGCCGACTCCGGAAGGACGGGTGGCTGAATTTCTGAAGATTGCTGACGACAGTGGCAATGCCAGCATCGACCTTTGGAAGAACTTCCGCGGGATTTACAGATCATACCCGGTCCGCGGACTGCGTGACGGGGCTGTGGTGCTGCTGCAGTACGACAACCCGCGGGCTCGTACGGAGCTGGGAGTACCACCGTTTCTGGTCAGTCAGTTTTACGGTGCCGGCAGGTCTGTGTTTCTCGGCTCGGCGGAAACCTGGAGACTGCGAGAGATTTCGCCGCAGGGGCATCAACGATTCTGGACCAGCCTGATTCGGGAAGCCGGACAGGGTCGACGCAGTCGCGGACGGGCACGCGGCCTGCTGCTGCTGGATCGGACGGAAGCGAATCCCGGTCAGCTGGTGACCATTCGAGCTTCACTGCTCAATGCCCAGCTGCAGCCGCTGGTGGTACCGGATGCGGCCATCACGATCACAGGACCGGACGGCCAGACCGTACCGACACCCGATCGGATGACAGCGGACAGTCGCGGCGGTGGTCAGTACTCCGCCGGATTCCGACCGGATCGACCGGGACAGTATCGCATTTCGGTTCCGGTACCGGAATCATCGGATGTGCTGCAGGGAGTGCTGGAGGTGGTGCTGCCGGGGCTGGAATCATTGACGCCGGTGCAGGACCCCGACTCGCTTGCCGCTCTGACTCGTGAAACCGACGGTCGCTACCTGCCGATTGCTGAAATCGCCACCCTGCCCTCACTGCTGAAGGATCAGAGTCAGCCGGTGATTGTGGACGAGCAATTGCGAACGTTGTGGGATCGGCAGTGGCTGCTGTACGCAGCAACACTGCTGCTGGCATTTGAATGGGCGATGCGGCGAGTCTGGCGTCTGTCCTGACTGGACAATGGGTGGCTGTCCGCTGAGAATACCGCAATCACCTAAAACCGTAGCTCGGGCTTTCCAGCCCGAGCCCCCATAACCCAGCGTTGCTGCAATACTTTACCGTCCTGTGTGTTACTTCCTGCCTGAACCCCTTTGACTGCCCCGTGCCGGAGTGCCCCATGAACTTCCGGATCTGTGTGCGGCTGTCCGCCGTGCTCTGGACCTGCATGCTGTTGTTTTCTGCGGCCCCTGCTTCTGCCGGGGACCTGCCTGAGGTTGTGGAATTCAACCGCGACATCCGACCGATTCTGTCCGACAACTGCTTCTTTTGTCATGGTCCGGACAAGAACAAGCGGCAGGCGGATCTGCGACTGGACACGGAAGCCGGATTGCTGGGGACAGCCGGTGGTGCCGGTCCGGTGATTCCGGGGCAGCCGGATGACAGTCCGCTGCTGCAGCGAATTTTGACGTCGGATCCGGAAACTCACATGCCTCCGCCTGCCACCGGTAAGGTGCTGACGGACCAGCAGATTCAGCTGCTGCGGCGCTGGATCCAGCAGGGTGGGCGGTATGAGGGCCACTGGGCTTTTCTGCCGCTGGCTGCGGAAGCGGCGGGTGGCACAGATCATTCGCCAGCTGCAGTGGCGGCAAAAATTGATCACTACATCGATGTCAGTCTGCAGTCGGCCGAAATGCAGGCGGTGCAGCCGGCGGACCGTATCACGCTGATTCGTCGTCTCAGTTTCGATCTGCTGGGACTGCCGCCGACCCCGGAAGAGACAGCTGCTTTCGTGGCAGACCAGTCGCCGGATGCTGTGCAGAAGCTGGTGGATCGGCTGCTGGAATCGCAGCACTTTGGTGAGCGGATGGCGGTTTGGTGGCTGGATCTGGTACGTTATGCTGACAGTGTGGGGTATCACGGTGATCAGGAAGTCAGTGTGTCACCGTTCCGTCAGTACGTGATTCAGTCGTTCAATGCCAACAAGCCGTTCGATCAGTTTACGGTTGAGCAGTTGGCAGGAGACCTGCTGCCCGAGGCAACTCTGGAGCAGAAGATTGCTTCGGGGTACAACCGCCTCGGGATGATGAGCGCAGAAGGTGGTGTGCAGGAGCGCGAGTATCTGGCGAAGTACATCGCCGAGCGTGTGCGGAATGCGTCGGGGACGTGGCTGGGAATTACCCTGGGCTGTGCCGAGTGCCACGATCACAAATTCGACCCTTTCACGACTAAGGATTTTTACCGTTTCGAGGCTTTTTTCGCGGATATTCGTGAACGCGGGCTCTACAGCGGGGCAAATTCGGATGGCAACTGGGGGCCGTTTGTCAAGGTTCCGACAGCCGAACAGTCGGCTCAGCTGGACGCATTGTCGGTGCGGATTGCGGAACTGCAGCAGGTGCTGAACACGCCAACTCCGGAGCTGGCTGCAGCACAGCTTGCGTGGGAGCAAACCCAGCAGCCGTGGACTCCGCTGACACCCGATTCGATGCAGGCCTTATCAGGTACACAATTGAAGACTCGCGCTGACGGCGCCATTCTGGCCACCGGCCCGAACCCTGCGACAGAAACTTACACACTGCAGTTTTCGAAATTGCCCGCCGGTGTGACGGCTCTCAGGATTGAGGTGCTGCCTGACGATTCGCTGCCGCAGAAGGGTCCAGGACGGGCCGGGAACGGCAACTTTGTGCTGTCTGAGCTGACAGCGAAAGTGCGGACGGCAGCGGGCGAGCAGTCTGTACCGCTGCAGAATGCCACGGCCACCTATGAGCAGACCGGGGCGGCGGGTGCGAATCCTTATGGTCGCTGGGCGGTCGCGGCCGCGATTGATGCAGATGCCAGGGGGCGAACGTGGGGCTGGGCGGTGATGGAGCAGGTCGGGAGGTCGCAGACGGCTGTCTTCGAAACGGCCACTGACCTGACTCTGCCCGAGGGTGCCGTCCTGTCGCTGGTCCTGGATCAGAATCTGGACAATCCGGGGCACAACATCGGCTGTTTCCGAGTGTTTGCATCGACGGCTCCGCGGCCCCTGAAGGCCTCGGAAGCTATCCCTGCAGAAATTGCTGTGCTTGTCGCCATTCCGTCAGCCGAGAGATCGGAACAGCAGACCAAAACTCTGGCTGCCTGGTACCGTTCCACCGCACCTCAGCTGCAGGCTGAGCGTGAACAGTTGGCGGCAGCGGAAAAGGAACGTGCCGGAATTGAATCCGCCCTGCCCTCCACACTGATCACGGAATCAGTGGCACCAAGAATGGTGCGGATTCTGCCGCGCGGCAACTGGATGGATGAAAGCGGCGAGGTCGTGACACCGGCACTGCCGGCGGTCTTTGCCAGGGAACCGGCGGCTGACAGGCGGCTGACGCGACTGGATCTGGCGAAGTGGATCGTGGCCGCGGACAACCCACTGACCGCCCGCACCACGGTGAATCGTCTGTGGAAGGTCCTGTTTGGAGCCGGGTTGTCGCGACGACTGGACGACCTCGGAGCCCAGGGGGAATGGCCAAGTCACCCGCAACTGCTGGACTATCTGGCTGCGGAGTTTCAGGCCGGAGGCTGGAATCTGAAACAGCTGATTCGATCGATAGTGCTGACGAGAGCGTATCAGCGCAGTTCCCGAGGCGATGCTGGTTTGCGCGAAGCGGATCCGGGTAATCGCTGGCTGGCGCGTCAGGGACGATTCCGCCTGGACGCCGAATTCGTGCGCGATAATGCTTTGGAAATCAGCGGGTTATTGGTGAAATCCGTGGGTGGTCGCAGTGTGCGCCCGTATCAGCCGGCCGGTTACTGGGCCTATCTGAACTTCCCGACTCGCGAGTGGCAGAATGGATCCGGGCAGGAGCTGTATCGGCGCGGGCTGTACACTCACTGGCAGCGGCAGTATCTGCACCCCAGTCTGCTGGCGTTTGATGCGCCCAGTCGTGAGGAGTGTACGGCAGACCGCAATCGATCGAATACTCCGCTGCAAAGTCTGGTGCTGCTGAACGACCCCACGTACGTAGAGGCTGCCCGGGCATTTGCCGAGCGGATATTGCGGGAGGGTGGCAGTACGGATGAGGCGCGGATCAGCTTCGCGTTTCGCCAGGCCGTTTCCAGAGACGCTGAAACTGACGAAGTGGCTGTGTTGCAGCAGCTCCTGCAGAAACACCTCGCCGATTATGCAGCGGAACCGGCGTCGGTGGAGGCCATCCTGAAGACGGGTGCTCTGCCGGTGTCTGAGCAGACGGATCGGACTCGGCTGGCCGCATGGACCAGTGTGGCGCGAGTAATTCTGAATCTGCATGAAGTTATGACTCGCAACTGATTCTTCGGATGTCCGCTCGCGGACCTGTCGATTCCCTTTTTGCACAGACAGGCACAGCCATGTCACTGTTTCCTCATCAGGTCTGCCGCCGCAGTTTTCTGCAGTCGGGCGGAGTCAGTCTTGGGTCAATGGCGCTGACAGATCTGCTGCGGTCGTCTGCAGTGCAGGCGCTCGACCGCACCGACACTCAGGCCCAGCGCTGGAACGGGATGCTGAATCCGCTGCCAAAAGCACCTCGAGCCAAACGAATTATCTGGCTCTACATGGCCGGCGGCATGACCCACATTGATACCTTTGACAACAAGCCGAAACTGGCCGAACTGCACGGGACTCCGATGCCCGAGTCCATCACAAAGGGCCAGCAGATTGCCCAGCTGCAGGGACAGCGACTGACCTGCTTTGCACCGCAGCATCCGTTTCGCCAGTGGGGGCAGTCCGGGCAGTCGCTGGCTGAAATCTGGCCGCGACTGGGCAAATACTGCGCGGACGACATGTGCATCGTCAGATCACTGCACACGGATGCCATCAATCATGACCCGGCGCACACCTTCATGAACACCGGGACCATGAACGCAGGACGACCGGCGATGGGGTCGTGGCTGCTGTACGGACTGGGAGCAGAAACTCAAAGCCTGCCCGGATTCGTGGTGATGATCTCCACCGGACGCTACGGTCAGCGACAGCCGATTGCCGCACGCCAATGGCACTCCGGGTTTCTGCCAGGCCAGTTTCAGGGAGTCGAATTCCGTGGCACGGGCGACCCGGTGCTGTATGTGAATAATCCGGCCGGAATCAGTCGCACACAGCAGCGGGATGTGGTGGACGCCGTGCAGCAGCTGAACGGCATTACGAATCGCCGGCTGGATGACCCGGAAATTGCCACACGAATTTCTCAGTACGAACTGGCATTCCGCATGCAGACCAGTGTGCCCGAACTGATGGATGTCAGTGCGGAACCACAGCACGTATTTGATCTGTACGGCACCAAAGGCGGTGACGGATCATTCGCCTCAAACTGCCTGCTGGCAAGAAGACTGGCAGAACGCGGGGTTCGTTTTATTCAGCTGTATCATCGGGACTGGGACCATCACGGCGCCGTGAAGGAGCATTCCGCAGGCACAGCCGCAGAAGTGGATCAGGGAATGGCCGCACTGATTACGGACCTGAAGCAGCGAGGCATGCTGGACGACACCATCATCGTCTTCGGATCGGAATTCGGACGTACCCCAATGGCTCAGGGAAATGGCCGCGACCATCACCTTGCCGGATTCACCATGTGGTTTGCGGGTGGCGGATTCAAACCCGGTTTCAGTTACGGAGCCACGGATGAATTCGGCTATCACGCCGTGGAAAACCGCGTTTCCGTGCACGATGTGCATGCCACACTGCTGCACCAGATGGGCATTGACCACACCCGCTTCACGTGGAAGTTTCAGGGGCTGGACACGAAGCTGACCGGAGTTGAAGAATCCCGGGTGGTCAGCGAACTGCTGGTTTGACTGGTGGGCTGGGATGGCCACTGCCAATTCAGCCCCGCCAGTTCGGCTCAGGCAGAACGCCCCCGAATGTCCTCAGCCCGCTGCAGCTCAGCCGCTGTCACATCGCGGACAGTCCACCGATCTGCCACCGCGGCAGCCACCGCGGCCGGCAGTCGCTCCGTGAATTCCGCCAGCAGGAAATTCGGTACCAGGTCCTGAATACCGGGCAGATCTGCTGCCAGTGCGGATGTCCTCAGCAGAATGCTGCCGTGCTGCAGTATGACCCCGCGACGACGACGCTGAGCACTGCCGATGATTTTGCTGCCAGTCCCATGCACCACATCGTTCGGGTCACCCCGCAGAAAACACAGAAACGGTTCGGCAGTGGCTGGCGGAGTCGCAGCATTGGCAGCGTCCCTGATCGCAGCCAGCCGGACGTCATGATCCGCCCGCAAAAGAGCGGCAGCACCACAGTCGCCCAGCAGCCGTATCAATGCTCCGTGCACTGTGGCGTACAGGCCGGAAGGGTTGTGGCGGGCCGCATGCTGAGCCGGCAGAACGACTGAATAGGTCAGTTCCTGATCGTGCAGGATCGCACCACCGCCGGACAATCGACGGACTGTGGGAAGTAACCGGAACTGGGGTGGCACGGGCCCGGTACGAGCCTGAAAACAGCCGAGTGATACCGTGGGCTCAGACCACCGATAGATCCGCACAATCGAATGCTCACGCTCAGCAGCCAGTTCCAGCAATGCTTCATCCAGAGCCATATTGAAGGCTCCGTCCATCGGCAGGTGGTCAATCAACACCTCGGCCGGCGGAAGACAGGTGTCATTTGTCATCGTTCAGTCTCCCGCCGCCGCCGCCCGCACCTCGGAACAGCCCGGCCAATCCAGTTCCACAGTGACAGGAGCATGATCGCTGACATCCAGAGCTGCCTCGCGGTGAATTGTGGCAGCCCGGAAGTACGGACGGGCCGCCGCATTGCACAGCAGGTAGTCAATTCGCCAGCCACGGTCCAGCTCGCGAGCCCGTCCGCGATTCGACCACCACGAATACGGACCGTGACAGTCCCCGTGATGCTCTCGCACCAGATCGTGCCAGCCGGATTTCAGCAGCTTACCAAACCACTCACGCTCATGCGGCAAAAATCCCGACGTTTGCTCGTTCGACTTCGCATGAAAGATGTCCTTCTCTGTATGTGCCACATTGATGTCACCGCCAAATATCAGCGGAGTTCCGGTGCGACGCCGATCAGACCAGCTGCGAAATCGCTTCAGCCACACATCCTTCACCTGCTGACGCTCAGGACTGGACGACCCCGAAGGCAGATACACGCAGACAACATCCAAACCCGCCACAGTCGCTTCAATCAGGCGCCCTTCATCATCAGGCCAGCGTGCGGAAAGACACGTACTGCGAACCTCAAACGGCTGTTTCGACCAGATCGCAGTCCCCGAATAACCCGGACGAACCGCCGGATTCCAGACCACATGCCAGCCGGCCGGACTGGAAATCTCCGCAGGTAACTGATCCGGAAAAGCCCGCACTTCCTGCAAAAGCAGCACATCCGGATCAATCTGCTCAAGATATCCCAAAAATCCCTTCCGCAGGGCCGCTCGGAGACCATTCACGTTCCACGTCGTCAGTTTCATTCACGAAACATCCTGCTAACACTGAAAACATAACTCACAGCCGGTTCAAACAGTAATCGACACCCGCAGCAACTTTCGCCAGCAACCACGCCCCGACCCGGAATTCCAGGCTTTTCAGCCAATTCAGCTCCGCAAGAGTCTTCAGAACGTGGGCCAAACCCCACAAAACTGAACAAAAGAACAGTAAAAACAAGGCAGGTAGTGTGAACACTCTGCAAATACTGAAAAAACTGCTCTGTTTACACAACTTTACAGATTTGGTTGTTGAATTCCCCCTGTTTGCTTGCCAAGAATGAGAGGGCAGGCTTACCCAAAGCCCCACAAGCACAAAATCCCCCTGACCCCACCACTCGGGCTCAGACACCCCAACACCCTGCTCTGCTCAGAACAGAAACCATGCTGAAATCCACACCACGACACCTGCGACTTTTCTCCAGTCTCGGCCTGCTCTCCCTGCTGCAGGGAACGGTGCCCGCTGACGACCAGACCGTCCCTCAAACTCCTGCGGTGGCCCTGGCGGACACCGCTGGCCCGGCTCCGGCTGTGGCGCCCGCTGCAACCGCTCGTCTCGGTCGCCCGCGTCTGGTACGTCCGGTGCTGCAGCCGGTGCAGCCGCCGTCTCGTGTTCGTCGGCTGGCCCCGGAAGAGATCCTCAAGGATCGCACTCACAACGTCGTGCTGGACAAGGACGGTGGCATGACGGGACGGCTCTATTCGATCACGTCAGAGGGGCTTACGCCGGCGGCTGACATGCGGGTGCGTGTGCTGACGGGGGGCGGAAAATCCGCAGAAACCACCACCGATGCGACGGGCCTGTTCTCGATCACCGGACTGACTGCAGACGTTGGTGGAATCTTTGCATCTGGTCCCGCGGGTGTCGTGGCCTATGGTGTCCGGTTTATCGCCGAATCACCGGAAAATCCTGCGGATCGGGAACTCGATGTGGAATCCGCCGTGGTTCCGGCAGCCAATGCTGAGCAGATGCGGAAACTGTTCAAAAGTGACATCGGGACGCGCGACCTCCGGTTCAACACCAGCGTCACTCCCGAAGATGACGCATTTCCAGCGGGATCAGGTCCGGCTTCGACCAGCCTGATGTATGAAACTGTGCAGCTGTCCGCAGACGGTAAGGTCTACGGGCAGGTGAATCTGCATGATGAGCGAACAGGTCGGTATCGTGAGGTGTTGTCCCTGCGGGTTCATTTCCTGCAGGATGGCGTGAAAATGGGATCAGCACGGGTCGCTCCAAACGGATCCTTCTCCGTGCCGGACCTGAAGCCTGGGATCTACGGGCTGGTCGGTGTGGGTCGCGACGGTGTTTTCGGAATTGGCATCGAAGTCGTGCCTTTCAAGGCTGCGGCGGTGAATCCTGACGGAACTTTTGTGCCTGTCCGACTGATGCTGGATCCGGGTCTGTCGGTGGGATCGATCGGCCCTGCGCATCTGAATTCAGAGAATCTGACATCCTTCATGGGCAGTGGTCAGGCAGCGGGCGATACGGCCCCCACAAACACCGCTCCCTCAGCCCCGGCCGCTGCCGCCGGTTCCGCCGGATCCGCACCGGGCGGTGGCGGTGGTGGTGGTGGCGGCGGGTTAGGTCTGCTGCTTGGCGGTGCTGCGATCGGTGGTATTGCAGGCGGCCTGATCCTTGAAGGCGACCCGGCTACTCCGGATGGCTGACTCCTCGCGGCAGGAACATTGCTTTGACTCAAACCCCGGCTGGATCGGCCGGGGTTTTTGTTTTTGCGGCCGGAATATTCGGCATAGTTGGAAAACCCGCACCAACCGACCTTATGTGGCGAAATTCCAATCGATTGGTCCCAGAAAAAACCGCCGGCGGTTTACTCAAGTGCCAGAGTGCATGTTCAGGTGGTTGAACAGCGTTTTGTGACAACTCAAGTGCCAGCCAAAGACTGTCGTTGAGGTTTTGTGTTGTTCGCAAAACACCGCGTGTGGTCTTTTTGCGCTCTGCACCACCTGTCACCACAGGCAAAACACAAGGGACAGGCAGCACAGGCTGAAAAATGACAATGCGCAAAGTGGGCAGTTTCAGCTGCTTGACAGAGTTCGTATTGATCTAAACGGCAATTTCTGCCAAGAATGAGATTTATCCTGCGGACGGTTTGGTTCGCTGGACAAATGGATGGAGCTGTCGGGGATCCCCTGCAACTTCTCTTTTTCGCTACTGGAACTGTAAAATGACAACTCGCTGGCCAATTGGATCCGCATGCGTCTCGGGGCTTGCAGGCCTGGCATTCGTCTGTTCGGCGGTCCTCGCGGACGATCCCGCGGGAACTCGACTGGCGACAGCCAGCGGCAAAGCCACCGAAACTGCAGCAACCGCACAGAATGATGAAACTGGCGGCTTTGCAAATCCTGGGTTTTCTGCACGCCTTGGGCAACCAAGGCCGGTTCGGGCTATTCCCCGTCGGCTGCAGCCACCGTCAGGTGTCAAACTGCTGCCTCCGGAAGAAATCCTGAAAAACCGTTCCCACGACATCATCCTCGACGCCAATGGCGCATTCACGGGTCGGATGTATTCGATCACGTCCGAAGGACTGCTGCCTGCTCGCGGCATGAGCGTCCAACTGCTGACCGACGGCGGAATGGCAGCCCAGACAACCACTGATGACACCGGATTGTTCACGGTTACGGGACTGCCACAGCAGGCGGACGTCGGCGGAATTTTTGCCTCCGGGCCTGCTGGCATCGTTGTTTATGGTGTGCGGATGGTACCGGCAACGCCGGAATTTCCGGCAGACCGCGAAATCGACGTCGAATCCGCTGTTGTTCAGGTCGTGGACTCACCGCTGGCACAGCAACTGATACGTGGTGGCATCGGGACTCGTGATCTGCGATTCAACGGCCCGGTGACAGCCGAAGACACTAAGTTTCCGTACGGCGAGGGTCCGATCGCGACCAGCATCGGACACGACAGCGTGCAGATTGCTGCGGACGGCAAAGTGTACGGGCAGGTGAATCTGCTGGATGAACGCACCGGTCGGTTGCGCGAAGTCCTGTCGATGCGTGTGTATTTTCTGCGTGACGGTGTGGAAATCGGCTCTGCCAGGGTAGCACCCAACGGTGCATTCTCTGTGCCTGGTCTGCAACCCGGAATCCACGCCCTGGTGGGCGTCGGGAGGGATGGAGTATTTGCGATTGGCGTCGAGGTTCTGCCGTTCAAGGCTGCCGCCATGAATGCCGCCAACGGCTTTGTTCCGGTGCGTTTAATGCTGACCACCGAAATTGCCGTAGCACCGGTGGGAGCCGCCAACATCAATTCCGAGAATTTTGGGGAGTTTTTTGACCCAGCCATCGCTGGTTTGGCCGAACCAATGGGACCCGCGGCCGCTGCTGCTGCTGCTCCTGCAGCACCTGGTGCAGCGGGTGTCAGCGGTGCTGGTGGCGGTTCTGGTGGTGGTGGCGGACTGCTGGGACCACTGCTGATCGGCGGTGCCATCGGCGGGATTGGTGGAGCCATCATCGCCGAGGGCGATCCGGCAACGCCCAGCAAATAATCACCCAACCGACTTTGACAACTCAATCAGACCCCGCGGAGATTTCACCTTTCGCGGGGTCTGTTCACGCGCCCGGTGGCCGATAACTCCGGCAAACCTCAGGCACCGTCTCAAGACGCGGTCCCCCGATCAGTTCGATACACCAGGGTACTGCCGGCATCACAGCCGACAGACATTCGCGAATCGCCCGCGGCTGGCCAGGCAGATTAATAATCAGAGCTTTACCTCGAATACCCGCCGTTTGACGGCTCAGAATGGCCGTAGGCACCTTTTCCAGCGAGACTTTACGCATCAATTCGCCGAAACCCGGCAGCATTTTCTCGCACACATCGCCGGTTGCCTCCGGCGTCACGTCTCGAACTGCCGGACCGGTCCCGCCGGTAGTCACAATCAGACAACACTGCGTTTCGTCCGCCAACTTCCTCAGTTCCGCAGCAATCAGATGCCGATCATCAGAGACGATTCGCGACACTGGCATCCAGGGACTGCTCATAAGTTCAGTAAGGTAAGCCTGGATTGCCGGACCTCCGCGATCCTCGTAGTCACCTCGACTGGCGCGGTCTGAAACGGTAAGAATTCCGATGATGGCTGCCTGTGACATGGAGCTGCCGGGCTTTCTGGCGGAGGTTTTGGAAACTGATTCTGCGAGGGAATCGGGCTGAAGATTCATTGAATTTGTTTCACAACGATCATAGTCCGTCTATGATGCAGCGATTGCGCAACGAGGAATGGTAGCAGACTCCTTCTGAAAACTGAGATCCTGTGACTCTGCAGCGTGCGATGTATTTTGCGCTGACTGAAGAATGTCGCGGGGCATGGATTTTCTGTATGTGTGTGTGGCCATTGGATCTTCGTGCTGGACACTACCCACGTTCCGAACGAAACCTGTATGTCGAACACTTCTTCCATCCCCACATCGGCTCCTTCCTTCCTGGACTCGGACCAGTCCCATTCCGCTGCATCAGCAGAACCGTTGCGTGCGGGCCGCGGTCCGATTGAGGTTGCCGCTTCGAACCTTGAGTTTGCCGAGTTGCAGCTGGCCAGCTATCTGGCGGACCGGAATTCGGTATCGCCCGACTGGCGTGACTATTTTGACGAGCTGAAGGTTGTGGATTCGGGACTGACGGCCGAGGCCATGGAGGTTCCGTTTCAGGCTGAGAGCATATTCCGGCGTTCTTCCGGTCGTGTTGATCCGGGTGCATCAGACGCGGCGATACTGCAGGAGCGTCTTGAGCAGTTGATCCGCAGTTATCGGGTGCGAGGTCATATCATAGCGAAGATTGACCCCTTGAACGCTGAGCGTCCGCGCCCTGCGGAGCTGGATCCGGCATTTTACGGATTCACTGAAGAGCACATGGACCGTCGTTTTTCGACACAGTGGTCTGGCGGACCGGATGTCCGCACTTTGCGGCAGATGGTCACGTGGATGCAGACAACGTACTGTCGCTCCATCGGCGTGCAGTACATGCATATCGACAGTCTGCACGTGCGACAGTGGCTGCAGGACCGCATGGAGCGTACCGCCAATCGGCTGAAGCTGTCCCGTGCCGAACAGCTGCGGATTCTGGAACGGCTCAGCGATGCTGTGGTCTTTGAAGAGTTCGTGCAGAAGAAGTATGTCGGGGCGAAGAGCTTTTCCCTGGAGGGTGCCGAGAGTCTGATTCCGCTGCTGGACATGGCGATTGAGCGCGCCGGCAGCCAGGGGATTGACCTGTGTGTTCTGGGGATGGCTCATCGTGGCCGTCTGAACGTGCTCGCCAATATCATGGGCAAAAGCCCATCGAAGATTTTCCGTGAGTTTGATGACGTTGATCCGCAGCTCAAGATGGGTCGCGGGGACGTCAAGTACCATCTGGGTTACAGCAGCGACAGGATGACCTCATCCGGGCAAAGTGTGCATCTCACACTTTGCTTCAACCCCAGTCACCTCGAATTCGTAAACCCTGTGGCGCTGGGTCGGCTGCGAGCGAAGCAGGATCGGAATCAGGATTTTGACCGCAGGAAGAGTTTCTGTATTCTGATTCACGGTGACGCTGCATTCGCCGGAGAAGGCGTGGTTCAGGAAACACTGAATCTCAGCGAACTGCCTGGTTATCAGACTGGCGGAACGCTGCACGTCATTGTGAACAATCAGATTGGCTTCACCACTTCAGCATCTGAAGCTCGATCCTGCACTTATGCCACGGATGTGGCTCGCATGCTGCAGATCCCGATCTTCCATGTGAACGGGGAAGACCCTGAGGCTGTTGCTCAGGTGGTTCAGCTGGCCATGGATTTTCGCCAGAGGTTCCAGCGGGACGTCGTCATTGACATGTACTGTTTCCGTCGACGCGGTCACAATGAAAGCGACGAGCCGGCATTCACTCAGCCGACGATGTATCAGGTCATTCGAGCTCGTCAGACTGTCTTCAGCAGTTTCCTCGAATCGCTGGTCAGTCTCCGCGAAGTGACTCGGGAAGAGGGTCTGGAAATTGTGGCCCGACGGGGTCGTGTGCTGGAAGCCGAGCTTGAGGAAGCGCGCAAGGAAGGCTTCAAATACCTGGAAGACACAGGTGGCGGGATCTGGAAGGGGTATTTTGGCAGCTCGGCTCGCAATGCCGATTCGCCGCCAACTGCGGTCTCCGCAGAAACCCTGCGCAGCGTCATGACAACTCTGACGACTCCGCCGGTCGACTTTACTCCGCATCCCAAGGTTGAGGCTGTGCTGAAGGCGCGGCGGGACATGGGTGCCGGAGAAGCGATGTTTGACTGGGGTGGTGCTGAACTGGCTGCTTTGGGAACACTGGTCGCCGAGGGAACTCGACTGCGTTTCAGCGGCCAGGACGTTCGACGCGGTACCTTCAGCCATCGTCATGCCGGGCTCTATGACGTGAAATCCGGCAAGTCGTGGATTGGTCTGCGGGATGTGGCGGCGAAGCCGGAAATCGTTGACATCGACAACAGCCCGCTGTCTGAAGTGGGTGTGCTGGGATTTGAATACGGCTACAGCCTTGACTGCCCGGACGGGCTGGTGCTGTGGGAAGCGCAGTTCGGTGATTTCGTTAACGTCGCTCAGGTCATCATCGACCAGTTCATTGCCAGTGCAGAAGACAAATGGAAGCGACTCAGCGGACTGGTGCTGCTGCTGCCGCACGGCATGGAGGGTGCGGGGCCCGAGCATTCCAGTGCCAGGCTGGAACGTTTCCTTGCCATGGGTGCAGACGACAACATTCAGGTGGCCTGCCCCAGCACGGCGTCTCAGTACTTCCACCTGCTGCGTCGTCAGGCAATTCGCTGGTGGAAGAAGCCTCTGATCGTCATGACTCCCAAAAGCCTGCTCAGATCAAAGGATGCTTCGTCGCCGATCGGCGAACTGACCGGTGGTCAGTTTCACGAAGTCCTTGGCGACACAGTCGCCGTACCTGAAAAAACAACTCGCGTCCTGATCTGTTCCGGCAAGCTGTATTTTGAACTGGCAGCGCAGCGTGATCAGCAGAAGCGGGACGACGTGGCCATCATCCGACTTGAGCAACTGTATCCGTTACCGGCGGCGGCGCTGGAGCGGGAACTTTCAAAGTATCCTGCATCGGCGTCGTTCTTCTGGGTCCAGGAAGAGCCTCGCAATCAGGGCGCCTGGGGATTCCTCAGGATGCGGTTTGGTGAGCGATTGCTGGACAAATTCCCTTTCCGCGGTATTTCCCGACCAGAAGCGGCCAGCCCGGCAACGGGTTCCGCAACCAGTCACAGGATTGAACAGCAGAACATTCTTAAACAGGCGTTTGAACTCGAATGAGCACTCCGGAAATCGAAATCAAGGTGCCGAAACCCGGTGAGTCAATCTCTGAGGTGATGATCGGCGAATGGTATATTCAGGAAGGCCAGTATGTGGCCGCGGATCGAAATCTTGTTGCTCTGGAATCAGACAAGGCAACATTCGATGTTCCGGCTCCCCGCGGAGGCATTCTGACGCGGATTCTGAAGAAGGCCGGCGAGTCTGCTCAGGTGGAGGAAGTAATCGGCTTCCTGCAACCGGCGGAAGCGCCTGCGGCTGCGCCGGCAAAGCCGGCTGCTGCCCCTGCTGCTCCCGCGCCCGGTCCGGCACCATCTGCCCCCGTGGCGGCCGCCTCCGCGGCTCCCAAATCACCCGGCCATGTGATGCCGGCAGCGGAACGGCTGATGGCCGAGAACAAACTGCCCGCCGGCAGTGTGGCAGGCTCGGGCCCCGGTGGACGTGTCCTGAAGGAAGATGTCATTCGCACGGTCAATGCCGGGCCGGTCAGTGTTGGCGGATCCCGCGAAACTCGCTCGGTGCCGCTCAGCCCCATCCGCCAGACCATCGCCCGCAGGCTGGTCGAAGCCCAGCATACTGCCGCTCTGCTGACAACATTCAACGAAGTTGATATGTCAGCTGTGAAGAAACTGCGGGAAGTCTACAAGGACTCCTTCGAAAAGAAGCACAACGTCAAACTGGGCTTCATGTCGTTCTTTGTACGGGCCGTGGTTGCGGGACTTCAGCAGTACCCCCAACTGAATGCTCAGATGAACGGAAAGAGCCTCACCTACTTCAATTACTGCGACGTTGGAGTAGCGATTGGTGGAGGCAAGGGGCTGGTGGTGCCTGTGCTGCGAAACGCTGAGAACATGAGTTTCGCGGATATTGAACTGGCGATCGTGAATTTCGCCAATCGCGCCAAGAACAACCAGATTGCTTTGGAGGAACTGGAAGGCGGTACGTTCACAATCACCAACGGTGGCGTGTACGGCTCCCTGCTGTCGACTCCCATCGTCAATCCACCGCAAAGCGGTGTGCTCGGGATGCACGGAATCTTCGACCGACCGGTTGCTGTCAATGGCCAGGTGGTCATCCGTCCGATGATGTACATCGCACTGACTTACGACCATCGCATCGTTGACGGTCGTGAAGCGGTTTCCTTCCTGAAGCTGGTGAAGGATCTGATCGAAGATCCGACGCGGCTGATCCTCGAAGTCTGAAGTGGCAGGCAACTGTCTGAAGAATCGCAGCCGCCCCGGCAATCAGCCTGCGGGCGGTTCTGCTTTTAAGTCTCCCGGAATCTCAGCTGAACTGGTTCATCCATGTCCGACGCATTTGACCTGATCGTGGTAGGTGCCGGTCCCGGTGGCTATGTGGCCGCCATTCGTGCTGCTCAACTGGGCATGAAAACGGCAGTGATCGAGCGTGAATCAAAGCTGGGAGGAACCTGTCTGCGCGTGGGTTGCATCCCCAGCAAGGCTCTGCTGGAGTCCAGCGAGCTTTATGAAAAGTCCGCCAAACACTTCGCGGAACGCGGATTGAAGGTCAGCGGGCTGGAACTTGATCTCGCACAGATGATGAAGCACAAGGACGGTGTGGTCTCAACACTCGATGCCGGCATCCAGGGACTGCTCAAAAAGAACCGAGTCGAACGTATTTTCGGACACGGGCAATTGCTGGGCGGGGGCAAGGTGGAGGTTCGGTCAAATTCAGGAACCACCCAAATCAGCGGCAAACGCATCCTCATCGCGACTGGCAGCGTACCATCATCTCTGCCGGGCATTCAGCCCGACGGTGATCGCATTGGAACCAGCACTGAAGCTCTGGCGTGGCCGGAAGTGCCACAGCACCTCGTGGTAATCGGTGGTGGAGTGATTGGTCTGGAGCTGGGTACGGTCTGGCGCAGACTGGGTGCAAAAGTCACAGTACTGGAATACCTGCCGCGAATCATGCCCGGAATTGACGAACAGGTTGCTGCGGAAGCCCGCAAAATCTTCGAAAAGCAGGGAGTTGTTTTCCGTCTGGGCACAAAGGTCACAGGAGTGTCTGTGGCTGGTACTCAGTGCACAGTGTCCATCGATGGAGCTGAACCTCTGACGTGCGATCGAGTGCTGGTGGCTGTCGGACGCAGACCCTGCACTGACAGCCTGGGGCTTGAGGCAGCCGGAGTGGCAACGGACCGGCGCGGTTTCATCCAGGTAAACTCATCCTATCAGACAACGGCCTCCGGAGTCTTCGCCATCGGCGACGTCATTGGAGGTGCCATGCTGGCCCACAAGGCTGAAGAAGAGGGCATCGCCTGCATCGAAAAGATGGCCACCGGACATGGACACATTAACTACGCCATCATTCCGGCTGTCGTTTATACGGAACCGGAAATTGCTTCAGCCGGAGCCAACGAAGATGCATTGCAGGCAGCAGGCATCAAATATCGAGCCGGAAAGTTTGCGTTTGCAGCCAACGGGCGAGCTCGTGCCGGCGGGCACACTGACGGATTCGTGAAGGTACTGGCCGACGAAGCTACGGATCGAGTTCTGGGAGTGCACATTATTGGCACTCATGCCGGTGAGCTGATTCATGAGGCGGCAGTTGCCATGCAGTTCGGAGCCAGCAGCGAGGACATCGCCCGCTGCTGCCACGCCCACCCCACCCTCTCAGAGGCCGTCAAGGAAGCAGCCATGGCCGTAGACAAACGAGCCATCCACTCGTAAGGCGGAAACAGTTCGAGGCTGGTGCCTTTTGCAGACACCAGCCTCGACAAAATTCCGTCACAGCGTCACAACGTCACTCGGCCAGACTCACGCAATCCAGTCCTGGATCGCTTTGACTCTGGGGTTGGGGTGCACACGCAAAGCCTCAAGTGACTGTACAACAGCCAGACACCCAGGCAGCGTTGTGACGCAGGGAACACCGTACGTGACCGATGCCGCGCGGATCCGTCCTTCGTCAGTGCGAGCCCCTTTTCCGTTGGGCGTATTCAGAATCATCTGAATTTCGCCGTTTGCCATCTGGTCCAGCAGGTTCGGTCGTCCCTCGTGCAGTTTCTTCACCACTTCCACCGTAATCCCGGCCTCCTGAAAGACCTTTGCCGTGCCGCTGGTGCTGACAATCCGGTAACCCATCTGCAGCAGTTTGCGAACCGGCTCAATCATCCGCTCCTTGCGACCGGCAGCAATGCTGACGAAGATTCGTCCCTGCATTGGGAGTCGCGTTCCGGCCGCCAACTGAGATTTGGCAAAGGCCAGAGGGAAGTCTGAGTCGATCCCCATGACTTCACCTGTCGATCGCATCTCGGGCCCCAGCACGATGTCCACACCCATAAACCGGCTGAACGGGAAAACGCTTTCCTTGACCGACGTATAGGATGGCACGACTTCCTTTGTGAATCCCTGCTCCTTCAGCGACACGCCCACCATCACCTTGGCGGCGATCCTGGCCAGCGAATGCCCGATGGCCTTGGACACAAATGGAGACGTTCGGCTGGCCCGCGGATTGACCTCAAGAATGTAAACCGTGTACTGATCACCCTCCACCTTCACCGCAAACTGAATGTTCATCAGCCCGCGAACCTGCAGTGCAGCAGCCAGCTTGTGCGTCGCGAGGCGAATTTCGTCGACAACATGCCCGGGCAGCGAATACGGAGGCAAGGCACAGGCTGAGTCACCGGAGTGCACACCGGCCTCTTCGATGTGCTCCATCACACCACCGATCACTGTCGTCTCACCGTCGGAAATTGCATCGACGTCAACTTCAATCGCATCTTCCAGGAACTTGTCGATCAGCACCGGCTTCTCGGCGGATGCTTCAACCGCTGCACCCATGTAGCGTTCCAGACTCTGCTGATCATAGCAGATCTCCATCCCGCGTCCGCCCAGCACGTAACTGGGACGCACCAGCACAGGATAGCCAATCCGGTTGGCAATCGTGCAGGCACCCTCGGTACTGATGGCAGTGCCATTCGGAGGCTGATGCAGCTGCAAAACGTCCAGAATCGCCTGAAACCTCTTGCGATCCTCCGCCGCATCAATCATGTCCGGACTGGTGCCGATAATCTTCACACCGGCAGCCTCCAGCCCTCGAGCCAGATTGAGAGGGGTCTGACCACCGAACTGCACAATCGCCCCATCCGGGCTCATCCGATCCCAGATGTTCAGCACGTCTTCAGTCGTCAGAGGCTCGAAAAACAGATGGTCAGACGTGTCGTAGTCGGTTGAGACAGTCTCCGGATTGGAGTTGACCATGATGCTTTCTATGCCGAGGTCACGCAGAGCAAAAGCGGCCTGACAACAGCAGTAATCAAATTCAATGCCCTGACCGATTCGATTCGGGCCTCCACCCAGAATCATCACCCGTCGGACGCCTTCGCGTTTGGCCGGAGTCTCATCTTCCTGCTCGTACGTGGAATAGTAGTATGGCGTGAACGCTTCAAACTCGGCCGCACACGTATCCACCTGCTTGAAGGTCGCCACGATCCCCAGCTGGCGTCGTCGCTCACGAACATCCAGCTGCCCACAACTCCACCAGCCCGCAAGCTGCTCGTCGGAAAATCCATTCCGCTTGGCCCGGCGCAGCAGCTCCTCAGGGACATCCTCCAGCCTCTGATACCCCCGCAGTTCGTTCTCCAGCAGCACAATCTGCTCGATGTTCCGCAGGAACCAGGGATCAATATCCGTTACCTCGTGAATCTGCTCGACAGACATTCCGTGCTTCAGAGCGTACCGCAGATAGAAAATTCGCTCGGCATTTGGAATTGCCAGCTTGCTGAGAATATCGTCAGGAGCCGGCTGCTGAGCCGTCCCCCAGAGGTCCTTCTTGCCACCACCCAGCCCGAAGTGCCCAATCTCCAGCCCCCGCAGTGCCTTCTGCAGCGACTCGCGGAATGTTCGGCCAATCGCCATCGTCTCACCGACAGATTTCATCTGCACGGTCAGGGTGGGATCGGCCTCCGGGAACTTTTCAAATGTCCACCGCGGAATCTTGGTGACAACGTAGTCAATTGTCGGTTCAAAGCAGGCCAGTGTTTCGCGAGTGATGTCGTTGGAGATCTCATCCAGGCGATAACCGACCGCAAGTTTTGCCGCAATTTTGGCAATCGGAAAGCCCGTGGCTTTGGACGCCAGAGCTGACGAGCGGCTGACACGTGGATTCATTTCGATCACCACCATCCGACCATTGTCAGGATTGATGGCGAATTGCACATTGGAACCACCTGTCTCCACGCCAATCGCACGCATCACCGCGATCGTGGCATCGCGCATCCGCTGATACTCACGATCCGAAAGAGTCTGTGCGGGAGCCACCGTGATGGAATCCCCCGTATGCACGCCCATCGGATCAAAATTCTCAATCGCGCAGATGATGACAACGTTGTCGGCGTTGTCACGCATCACTTCCATCTCGTACTCTTTCCAGCCGAGAATGGACTCTTCCAGCAGAACCTCACCGATGGGCGACAGCGCCAGCCCGCGCCGCACCTTGTCCTCGAACTCCTCAATGTTGTAGGCAATCCCGCCGCCGGTTCCGCCCAATGTAAAGCTGGCGCGGATAATGATCGGCAGACCAATCTGTTGTACCGCTTCGCGGGCCTGCTCGATGTTGTGCACGGTGAAACTGCGCGGCACGTCGAGACCAATCTGCAGCATGGTCTGCTTGAAAGCCTCACGCTCTTCCGCCCGCCGAATCACGTCCTCCCTGGCACCAATCATCTCCACGCCGTACTTATCAAGTACGCCATGCCGCACCAGATCCATCGCCGTGTTCAGGCCGGTCTGACCGCCCAGCGTCGGCAGCAGCGCGTCAGGACGCTCGACGCGAATGATCTCTTCCACATACTGCCACGTGATCGGCTCGATATACGTTCGATCTGCGGTCTGCGGGTCCGTCATGATGGTGGCCGGATTCGAATTGACCAGCACCACCTCGTACCCCTCCTCACGCAGCGCTTTGCACGCCTGAGTACCGGAGTAATCAAATTCACAGGCCTGCCCGATCACAATCGGACCGGAACCAATAATCAGGATCTTCCTGAGATCGTCTCGACGTGGCACCGCAGGGTGTCCTTCCTGAATTGACGACAACCGCCCCCGAAGGCGCGCAAAAACAGCGAAGACCGCAACACGCTTCTGAAGGAAACACCGTCAGTTGCTGCCCAGCCCGCCCGGAAAACACACTCGGGTTCGGAAAAAATCCGCGCAAATTTTCGACAGAGTACCAGGAATTTCGCGGCAATCAAGAAACCTGCCCTGTCACAGTCGACGGATCCCGGTTTCGGCGAAGTTTATTCGATTTCACTGATTCCGAGACAACTGCATGTTTCGTCATCCGCCCGAATTCGCCAGAATGCCGGCCGTTATTCCTGCGGCTGCTCCCACCCGGAGATTTCTCGGCGTGTTCCGCGTTGCCTTCGTTATCCCCACTCTGGATCAGTCCGGAGCTGAACGACAGCTGACGATGCTGGCCTGCGGCCTGCCACGCGATCAGGTCCAGTCACATGTGTTCGCACTGGATCGCGGCGGCTGCTACGAACAGGCTCTGCAACAGGCGGGAATTCCCGTACAGATCCTGCACAAACGGCGCAGATTCGATCCTGCAGCCACCCTGCGACTGCGGTCCGCTCTGCGTACTTATCAGCCGGATATCATCCAGTCCTTCCTGTTCTCAGCCAATACTCTGATCCGACTGCCCGGTATCGCTCCGACCTCTGCCAAACTGATTGTCAGTGAACGCTGCGTGGATTCGTGGAAGTCCCCCTGGCAGCTCTGGCTGGATCGCCGCCTCGCACGCCGCGCCCACTCCCTTACAGCAAACTCTCTCAGCGTCGCTGCTTTCTACCGAAATCTGGGAGTTCCGGCGGAACGCATCACCGTGATCCCCAACGGCATCGCCACTGCCACCGCCACACACTCCCGCTTGTCTGCACGCCAGACACTCGGACTCCGCAGTTCCGCATTCGTCATCGGATTCACCGGACGACTGGCACCTCAGAAACGACTGCACGACCTGATCTGGGCCTTTCAACTGCTGCATCAGGTGATCGAGGATTCGCAGCTGGTTCTGATCGGAGGCGGGCCGGACGAGCCTCGACTCAGAAAGCTGCTGGCAGGCTTCGACTGCGGCAGCAAAGTGGTGTTTGCCGGCCATCGCGCTGATGCAGCGCAGTTGCTGCCAGCTCTGGACGCTTTCGTTCTGCCCAGCGAATTCGAAGGGATGTCCAACAGCCTGATGGAAGCGATGGCTGCCGGAATCCCCTGTGCAGTCAGCAATATCGACGCCAATCGGGAATTGATCCGCGACGGCGAAACCGGCTCACTCTTTCCCCTGGGCTCCGGACCGGAAATCGCCCGCTGCCTGCTGAGATTTCAGCGGAATCCCGAACGCACAGCCATGCTGGCAGCGCAGGCCGCAGAATTTGTCCGCAATGAGCTCAGTTCCGAGCAGATGATCAGGCGACATCTGGACCTTTACCGCAGCCTGCTGAATCGCTGACAGCGTCAGGTGCCGCCGTGGTGCCCGGCACCGGCCACCATCAAGAGTCAGCCCGGCTGCGAAAGAATGGCCTGAATGACTGCCCCTTCAGTATCCGTCAGGCGCCGCTCAAGGCCGTTGTAATAGAACGTCAAACGCTCGTGGTCCAGCCCCAGCAGGTGCAGAATGGTGGCGTGAAAATCGTGCACCGAAACCACATTCTCGATCGCTCGATATCCGAACTCATCGGTTGCCCCCCATGAAAACGGAGCTTTGACTCCGGCCCCCGCCAGCCAGCAGGTAAAGCCCTCCGGATTATGGTCCCGACCGCTGGCACCCTTCTGAAATGTGGGCATGCGTCCGAATTCCGTACACCAGACCACCAGGGTATCCTCAAGCAGGCCCCGTTCCCCGAGATCCTTAACCAGCGCCGCGGTCGGCTGGTCGAAAATCGGACCGTGCACACCGTACTGCTGCTCAATCACCTTATGCCCGTCCCAGTTACTGACTCCTTCACCACCAGTCTGATAGGCACCATTGAACAACTGCACAAACCGCACACCTCGTTCCAGCAGCCGCCGGGCCAGAATACAGTTTCTGGCGTAATCGGCCTTCAGAGTATTTGCGGGGTCATCCGCTCCATAGGCCCGCAGGGTCGTCGCCGACTCACTGCTGATGTCCGTAATTCCCGGAATACTGAGCTGCATACTGGCGGCCAGTTCGTAGCTGGAGATCCGCGCTGCCAGTTCCGTATCACCCGGAAACTGCTGCAGATGACGCTCGTTCAGCTGCCGCAGAAATCGGCGAGTCCGCTGATCACGCTGATCTGTGATGCCGGCCGGTACTGACAGATTGCGAATCGGTTTTGAGGTATTGAAATCCGTGCCCTGAAAAGCGGCCGGCAGAAAACCGGGACCCCAGTTATTGACGGAATTCTGCGGCACACCGCGCGGGTCGGGAATGGCCACGTACGCCGGCAGGTTTTCGTTCTCACTGCCCAGTGCATACGTTGCCCACGAACCGACGCTGGGGAAACCATCCAGCGTGAATCCGGTCGACATGTAGTTTTCACCGGGGCCGTGAGTATTTGTTTTGCCCTTCACGGAATGCAGAAAACACAGCTGGTCGGCCAGCGATCCCAGATGCGGCAGCAGATCCGAAATCATCTTGCCGGACTGTCCGCGAGGCCGGAACTGCCAGGGACTGCGAGTCAGATTGCCCTGCTCTCCCTGAAATGTGACCAGCTTCTCACCACCCGGCATCGGCTGCCCATGACGCCGCCACAGCTCGGGCTTGTAATCAAAGGTATCCAGATGACTGCAGGCACCGGAACAAAAAATCACGAGAACTCTTCGAGCCGCTGCCGGCTGGTGCGCCGGCCGATCAGCAAAAGGATGAGCTGCATCTATCTGCGGCCGAATTGGGGCCCGGCCACTGACCGTACCCAGCGGCTCATCGGCCGCCCGCAGCAAACCCTGCTGCGCCAGCAAAGCGGCACACGCGATGCCGCTGAGCGCCTGCGCCGAATTGCCCAGAAAACCACGCCGATCAAGTAAATGCCGACTGGCAGGCAACGTCTGCCTGGAATACATACCCATCCCTCACTGAACTTTCCCAGGTACCTCCGGAAATGTCAGCTTGACCGGCTCGCCACCGACAGTCAATCCCGCTGGTCCAAATCCGAATACAGAAATCGGGATTCCCCGACAACACACTGACAGCAATCGGCAGGACTGCATGTGATGCATGGCCAGCACTCCCGTCAGCAGTGCAATTCACGGAACGCAGCCGTGCATTTGAAACCTTAACCGACTACACTCACACGCTGGCAGAAAATTCTGAAACCCACACCGGTCTACTGGTCGAGGCAGGTATGGCAGCACATTCGCGTCGCCTTGCACAGGCGGAAGTTGAAAACGTTCGTTCCCTGATTCGCAGCGCGGGAATTCGTGCCACACCGGCCCGAATTGCCGTACTGCAGGAACTCCGCGCCGCCACCTCGCCCGTGGCGCATGCAGAACTGTCCGTTCGTCTGGTGCCTCGCGGTTTCGACAAGGCAACCGTTTTTCGCAACCTCAACGATCTCGCCGATTCGGGACTCGTACTGCGCACAGAACTGGGTGACCATGTCTGGCGGTTTGAAGCACTGGACCCCGAACAGCCGGGGGCAGCAAGACACCCCCACTTCATCTGCACGACCTGCGGCACAGTGCAGTGCCTCGAACCCATGGAATTTACCGGTGTCCCGCGAAAACGCACAGGCAGCATCGGTCGCGTCACCGAGATTCTGCTCAAGGGCGAGTGCTCGGACTGCACCGGAGACTAATGCAACTCGATTGCATCAGCATTGATTTTACAGATATTTGAAGATACCCTTTGCAGACGGGTGTCCGTTATCCGGTCGCGCACTCCGCGCACCTCCGATGCCCGATCAAAGGAGCATTCCGGGATGACTTCCCGAATTCCAGAGCGACTGCCCGTGACCGTTCTCTCAGGCTTCCTCGGTGCCGGAAAAACCACCCTGCTGAACCACATACTGTCCTCACGTCATGGCTTGCGAGTTGCCGTGATTGTGAACGACATGAGTGAGATCAACGTCGATGCCCGCTCGGTAGCCGAAGGTCCCGCAAGGCTCAGTCGCACCGAAGAACGACTGGTCGAAATGTCAAATGGTTGTATCTGCTGCACACTGCGTGAGGATTTGCTGCAGGAGGTCTCAAAGCTGGCACAGGAGGGCCGTTTCGACTACCTGCTCATCGAATCCACAGGAATCTCGGAACCCATGCCGGTAGCCGAGACATTCACCTTCACTGACGAAAACGGCCGTTCGCTCAGTGATTTCGCAAGGCTCGACACCATGGTCACCGTGGTGGATGCTGCGTCTTTCCCCGCCGATTTTGCGTCTCAGGATGAACTGCGTGACCGCCGCATCGGGCTTGATGAAAACGACTCACGCGACCTGTCGCTGCTGCTGGCGGATCAGATTGAATTTGCAGATGTGATCATCCTGAACAAGACCGACCTTGCTTCTCCGCAGCAGCGCGGGCAGCTGCTGGCAGTGCTCAAACGCATGAATCCGGACGCCCGCGTACTGCAGGCCGAGCACGGGCAGGTTCCGCTGATGGAAATTCTGAACACCGGGCTGTTTCGGATGGACCAGGCTGCCACTCACCCGGAATGGCTGGCAGTGCCCCGTGGACAGCAGCACTCAGAATCTGACGAATACGGCATTTCCAGCTTTGTGTATCGAGCCCGTCGCCCGTTTCATCCTCAGCGATTTCACGACTTCTGGACAGAACATGAACTGTCCGCAGAGATCCTGAGGTCAAAAGGGTATTTTTGGCTCGCCTCCAGACCGCAGCTGGCTGGGTTCTGGTCACAGGCAGGAGCCGTGATTTCCGCTGACTGCGGTGGTGCCTGGTGGGCTGATACTCCGCTGGATCAATGGCCTCCGGAACAGCAAAACGAACTGCAGCCGATCTGGGACAAAAACTGCGGTGACCGTCGCCAGGAACTGGTGATCATCGGTCAGCATCTGCGGGCAGGCGCAGTGTCAGACGCGCTTGATGCCTGTCTGCTGACCGAAGCTGAACTTGAGGCGGGTCCGGAACACTGGATCGCTTTTGACGACCCGTTTGAGCCGTGGGAACTGCCTGAGGATGAACAGTCGAACGAGTAATCGGAATTCAAGCCATGGGTGGAACTGATATCCGCACAACTCCGGCAGAGCCCCGGCTGGTTCGTCCAACGCTGCTGCGGGCCTGCCTCGCAGGCGAATACCTGTCTCTCGGAATTCTCTGTTTCTCCGCAGCGATTGGGCTGCTCTGGCTGCTGTTTGGAACTGCCAGCCCCGTGGCCTCCGCAGTGATGATAACAGGGTGCTGCTGGACAGCATTCCGCGCGGTTGGGGGCATGGCCGGAGAATTCCGAGCCGGCTGGGTCTCGGCCTGCGTCACGGCGATGACGCTGCTGCTGTGGCTTTCCGCCGTCCGGGATGTACCCGCCTGGCTGGTCGCCAGCTGGGCGTCTCCGGCGACCCTTGCGTTGCTGTCGGCGGTGTTGTTTTGCTGCGATGTGCTGGACATAAGGCACGTGCAGAATCAGCACATCGCTCCGGAATTACGTCGTCGCCGCGACGGCCTGCGAGTCGTGTTGGTGGTCTGCGGACTGTTTACGCTGTGGGGTGTGGGACTGCCGATCGCCACCGAACTGTACCGTCAGGGCCACCCGGACTCAGCAGTGCAGCTGGAGCGAATGACGTTGCCGCAGCATATTGGGTTTCGCTGCGGCGAAGCGTTTGTCACCCTCTGCTTTTTCATTCTGGGTGCCAATATCGGCAGCTTCCTGAATGTTGTCGCCTGGCGTTTGCCGCAGGGACGATCGATCGTCTCAGGCGATTCCTGCTGTCCAGGCTGCGGTAAAAGCATCAGCCGGCGTGACAATGTCCCGATCCTCGGCTGGCTGTGGCTCGGTGGCCGCTGCCGCAGCTGCCAGTCCGCGATCTCCAGTCGCTATCCGAAAGTAGAAGCCCTGACCGGCGGCATTTTTCTGTTGTTTTACTTCCTGCAGCTGATCTCCGGCGGCGCTGCACTGCCACTGCGGACGATCAACCTGTATCGCGGAGTTCTTTGGACCGTGATGTTCGCAAAATGGGACCTGATCGGTCTGTACCTGTATCACTGTTTTATGCTGGCCACTGTTCTGGCTGCGGTCCTGATGATCCACGACAGATACAGACTTCCGCGACGACTGCAACTGTTCACACTCACACTGGCCGCCATCAGTCCGCTGCTGTTCCCAACCCTGATACTCATACCCGCGTTTCCGGCTATTCCCACAGGCAGTTACTCGGCGACTCACGCTCCACCTGCCTGCCTGCTGTTCAGCCTTGCGGGACTTACCGGCGGAGCTGCGGCAGGACAATTGTTCTCGTGGTTCAGTCAACGCACTCGAATGCCCAGCGAACAGCGGCTGCCCGCGGGTGATCTGAAGTGGATGTTTGCTTTCGTCGGAGCCGTTCTGGGCTGGCAGTCGGCAGCCACATTCCTTGTCTTCGCTCTGGCACTGCTGCTGTTCTGCCGGTGGCTGACCGACGGCTCTCGCTGGGGCCCCGCATGGCTGCTGGCAGCCCTGCTGCTGCACCACGCAACGTGGCGACTGCACTGGATATGGATCCCAACAATGTGATGAATAGGACCTGACCAGCAGAACTGCTAATATCTTCGGGTCTGCTCAGTAACAAAACTACCACAACGAACTGCTGGCCCTCACTCCATGACGGATACTCGATTTCAGGCAGCCGGCGACAGCCGACTGCCGGTGACTGTACTCTCAGGATTCCTCGGAGCCGGAAAGACGACTCTGCTGAACCACATCCTCAGCAACCGCGAAGGACTGAAGGTCGCCGTCATTGTGAACGACATGAGTGCCGTGAACATCGATGCCCGACTCATCGAAACCGGGGCCGCAAAACTCAGTCGAACAGACGAAAAACTGGTGGAACTGTCCAACGGATGCATCTGCTGCACTCTGCGAGAAGATCTGCTGACAGAAGTCGCCGCACTCGCTCGAGAAAACAGATTTGATTACCTGCTGATCGAATCCACCGGGATCTCCGAACCGGCTCCCGTGGCCGACACATTCACACATGCCGTCACCGCAGACCAGTCGCTGCTGGATCTGGCCTCACTGGACACCATGGTGACCGTCATTGACTGTCGTAACTTTCTGGATGATCTGCGCCTCAGCGAAGAGCTGCAGACGCAGGGGCGACAGGCCGCACCGGACGATGTCCGCACTGTCGCCGACCTGCTGATTGATCAGGCGGAATTCGCGGACGTCCTGATCCTGAACAAGACGGATCTGGTCGATGCCCATGAACTGGCCCGGATCGAAGGCTTTCTTGAGCAGCTGAACCCGTATGCCAGAAAAATTCGCAGCCAGCACGGACAGGTTCCCCTGTCAGCCATCCTCGGGACACACAGATTCGACTTCGAACGAGCAAAAACCAGTCGCGGCTGGCAATTGGCGCTGCGCGACGACGGTGCCAGTGAGGTGGAGGAGTACGGAATTCGCAGCTTTGTGTATCGCTCGCGCATCCCCTTCCATCCGCAGCGATTCCACGAACAGCTTTACAGGGAATGGCCCGGAGTGCTCAGATCCAAAGGCTTCTTTTGGCTGGCAACTCGAGTTGACCGGATCGGGGTCTGGTCGCAGGCGGGTCGCACCGCTCGCCTGAGTGGCGCGGGCCGATGGTGGGCTGCCGTGCCGCGCGCAGAATGGCCCGAGATGGACGGCTTTGAAGAAGCACTGATGAAGTACTGGGATCCGCGCACCGGGGACTGCCGCAATGAACTTGTATTCATCGGAATCGGGCTGGACGAGCAGGCCATCCGCAGCAGTCTGGAAGCCTGCGAACTGACTCCCGAGGAATATCTTCCGGGGCCGCCTGCATGGCTGCAGCTGCCCGATCCATTCCCGTCCTGGGGCGGATCTCCGGAATCCGATCAGTTGGCCTGAATCGATTCCACTCCAATCAAAAAAAAGGGGGCAGACACCTCGTGTCCGCCCCCTGAAAACTCTGTCACCGACAGGCCCTGCGACCCATCAGCCGCATCACTTGCGTGATGCCTGGATATTGGTCAGCACCTGCAGATAGTCTGCCGTGATGTTGACAAGTTCCTTGTTGTAATAATCATTCGGGAAGATGTCCTTGTCAGCGCTGCCCGCAGCCTGCTTCATCGCCTCTTCCTCTTCCTTCTTTTCCTGCTTCAGCTCTTCTTCCTCCGCTCGCAGTTTGCTTTCATTGAGCGAGATCACTTTGTCGTTCTTCCGCTGTTCGAAACGAGCAATCAGTTTGCTGATGTGAGCAAAATCGGCGTCCTCTGCGACCCGGGATTCACTCTGACTTCGCAGCTGGGTGACCACCGCGTCATTCACATTCGATGACTGGCGGTACTCGGCCCGGGCAATCCGGTCGAATTCCAGTGCATTATCCAGTGACTCTTCGCCCACTTCACGATGATTCAGCAGCGATGGCAGCGTGATATCGGAAGTCACGCCGCGATTCTGAGTGCTGTCGCCATTCACGCGGTAGAACTTGCTGATGGTCAGCTTCAGTGCCCCGCGATCCTGAGCAAACAGGGACAGACGACTGGCAACAGGCACCACGTTCTGAACGCTGCCCTTGCCATGCGTTGTGCGGTCGCCGACCACAATCCCGCGTCGGTAATCCTTGATCGCTCCGGCAAAAATCTCGGAAGCCGATGCGGAAAAACGATTGCAGACCACGACCATCGGACGACGCCAGTACACGTCGGCATCTTCATCCGCCAGCGTCTGCACGCTGTCCCCAGGTTCCTTGACCTGCACAACCGCACCGTCAGGGATGAACAGCCCGGATACTTCAATGGCTTCCTGCAGAGCCCCGCCACCATTCCAGCGCAGGTCCACAATCAGCATCTCGACGCCTTCCCGCTTGAAGTCGTCCAGAACCAGTTTCACGTCCTTTGACGTGCTCTTGAAATCGCCACCACGATTCGCTCCCTGGAAGTCTCTGTAGAACGATGGGATTCGCAGCACACCGATCCTGGCCTTGCGACCGGGAGTCCAGTCACTGGCCTCGATGACCTTGCCCTTCACTTCATCTTCAGTGATCTTGACTTCGGTACGAGTCAGTTCAATCTCTTCGATGCCACCGGCTTCCTTCCGAATCTTCAGACGGACTTTTGTGCCCTTTTTGCCGCGGATCATGTCGACAACCTTGTTGAGCTTCATCTCAACAACATCGACGTAATCACTCACAGCGTCGGCGGATACTCCGATCACTCGGTCACCCTTCGTCAAACGGCCATCAGCTGCGGCTGCACCACCCTGAATCACCTCTTCCACCGTCGTGTAGCCGTCTTCATACTTCAGCCGGGCACCAATGCCTTCCAGCTTCAGCTTCATCGTTGTTTCAAAGTCATCCAGAGTCTGTGGCGACATGTAGCTGGAATGCGGATCCAGACAGTGCGTCATCGACGACAGATACAGCTCCAGCACTTCATGCGGTTCCGTCTGGTCAATGTACACCTGATTTGTGCGATATCGCGTCTTCAGTCGCTTGCGCGGATCATCATCCTTTTTGTCTTCGAGCTTCAGCATCAGCAGGTCAAATTTGATTCGCTTCCGCCAGCGCTCGTCCAGTTCTGCTTCACTGGCCGCCCATGGCAGCTCGTCAGCATCCCGCGGAATCTCTTCATCCACAGTGAAATCATGCTCGGCGTCAACAACGGCCGGAATCTTCTCCGCACGCGCGGTCATGCGTTCACGAAATCGTTCAAACACAACGGCGGCAAAACCTACGTCGCCCTTCAGAATTCCGTCGTCCAGCTTGTCCTTTTCAGCAGCGAACTGATCGATGTCGGACTGCAAAAAATACAGTTTCTGCGGATCCCAGACCTCGAGGTACCGCTGGAACAGCTTTTCCGATAGAGCATCGTCAATCGGCGGATGGTTAATGTGCCGCGATGAAACCATCGAAGCGACCATCTGAGCAGTCTTGCCGTCTTCAGCGGACAATTCGACTTTTTCGCGAGCCTGCACTCCCGCAGCCAGCATGCTGCCAGCCGCCAGAACCAAACCGCAAAGATAACCCCTGGACATCGTTGCTGCTTTCTTCAAAACGCTTCGCGACAAAACCTGCGAACCCGCGAGCGGGCTACGCATCCTAGGACAACTGGTACAGAATGGGCAAGGTCGGCATTCCTGGGATTTCCTCAGCCCTCGGGATTGTTGCCGCACGGAGCGACTGGCACACGGAAATTCCTGATTCACTTCAGAATTCCAGGCAAAACATGCCCGACCTGATCATCGCGGCAGCGGAACACCGGGTCGCGCAGTCCTGATGGACATGCGACTGAGAAACTGATCCGGCACCCCGGAAAATTCCGCGGCATCCTCTGCAGCATGCGAAAAAACCATCGAAAACTGCTCCCCGGACTTCGCTGTACAGAGATAGTAATCCCAGAGAATCTTCTGCAGTGAACGTTTTTCCGCGGACTTCTCTGCCGCTGCCGACCCTGCCCCGTTTGCAGCGGCGTTACTGGCAAGTGCAGCCCCGGCCACCGCCGGCTGAACTTCCGCCTCCGCACGGACATGGTGCACGCGCCAGCCCTGGCGATCAGATTCCACCGAAGAATCCACAATTGCCCCCTTCCACGGACTGATTTTCTGCTCAATCTCCGACAGAAATTTTCCTTCCTCCGTAAATCGTCCGGCCGGCATCTGCGGCGCAGCGGCAAGATTGCACTGAGCTGTCAAAGCTCCGTTGGTCAGCATCCGCAGAATGACCAAATCAGCGGTCTCCTGAAACACATGCCAGCGCCGATCGTGCAGCAGCACCAAACGCCACGGCGTGACCAGCGTCAGCAGCAGACGCCCGGATTCCGGAAATCCCGCGGGAATCAGAGCGGAGAGCTGACCATCGGAATCCGCAGGATCCTGCGTCCACGAAATGGACGCCTTGACCTTAAGCCCCGGGCTGACCGGCCCCGCGCTGCGATTCTCATCGATCACCGCATCAAAACGTCGAATCATCAGAGATTTTCGATCAAATAACAGGGTACCGGTCAGGGTCACTTCAGTGGCAGACCCCGTCACAGCACCGCTCCCGCGACACTCAAACCCAATCTTCGCTTCCTGTTCCGACAGCTCCAGAATTTTTCCGCTGACACTCTGACTGATCGCCGCGTCCATTCCCGTCAGCAGCGGAAACACCCATGGATCAGCATTCCATTTTTCGTCAGCAGCGGCGAGGCTGCGACCGGGCAGCAGTCCCACCGCACCTGCGGGATCGCACGGAAACTGCAGCAGATCCAACTGAGATCTTGTCAGCCGCACCTCAGGACTCAGCTGCACCAGTTGCCCGTCATTCCCGTAGACATGCATCAGGCTGGTGCCGGACGGCAGCACGGTGGACGTTTCATGCCCCCGCCCAACTCGCGTATTGACAGACGCCCGCCGGTAACGACGACTCAGTCGCATGCCTTCCAGTTGCCGCGCTGCCCCACCCTGCTGCAATTGATCAAACTCGAACTGACTGCTGCCGACGACGGACAATACCGTCTGTCGCTGACCATCCGGAGTCGACAGCACACCGTCGACGGAGCTTTTGTAACTGATCCGGACACAACGATCAGTCGCCGGTATCAGCTCGATCGCAGTGTTGCCCGGCACGGACTCATCCGCGCTGCCTGCCCTCGCCGACAGCCCGCGGCCGGCAAGCATGCCGGCTGCTCCGAAAGCCAGAAACTGCCTGCGACCACCTGCCGCTGCTGGCTGCGTCCCACTCACATTCATGGCTGCCCCTCCGCAGACTTTCGTCGGCATCACCGCCCGAACCAATTCCGTTCGCACTATAGATCTGACCCGGCAATC
>Ga0209972_10000419_pt1 | contig 41248 bp, 33 predicted proteins | sample NOAtaG_7_FD_187302 | JGI IMG/M metagenome (GOLD analysis project Ga0209972, IMG submission 187302) | Freshwater lake microbial communities from Lake Erie, under a cyanobacterial bloom - NOAA_Erie_Diel1S_2200h metaG (SPAdes) (version 2) | ecosystem: Environmental > Aquatic > Freshwater > Lake ...
CTCGCCGCTCCACGGGGTGCGCGCCGCGACCCGCCACCTCGCCGCGACGGACACCGCCTCGCGCGATCTCGGCTTCCGCTGCGCCCACGATCTCTGAGGCCCCGCGGCCTGCGATCGGAGCGCGAGCACGGACCCTGCGCAGCAACCCGCGCGGCCGCGTAGGCGGCGAGCCCAGGCGATTGGACATCTCTCACTGCTCATGCCCCGGACATTTCCCCTGCTCTCTACACATCCCTGGGTGCAGGTTGACGGCTGCGGCAGGCCTTACGTAGCCTGACGAGGTGGTGATCCGCGCTGCCCTTCGGTCGCTGTGTTGGTGGGCTTGCGTCGCATGCGTCGCGGGCTGCTCCGGCGTCATCGACGGGGGCCCTGCGGACCCGATGGGCCCCGATGGAGGCGGTCGCCGCGATGTCGGCGTCGTTCCCTGCGGCACCGTCGGTCGGGTGCTCCTTCACCTCGAGGAGCGCTGCGGCTCATCGTCCTGCCACGGCGAGGGCGGCCGCTTCCCGCAGCTCACCCGTGACCGCATCGACGAGCTCAGCTCGCTCGAGAGCCGGTCCCGCCCCGGCATGCGCCTGGTGGTGCCCGGCGACCCCGAGGCCAGCTGGCTGTACCGGAAGATGGCCGGCACGCAGGGCCCTGGTGGGGGCGCGCTGATGCCCCTCGGCGTGGGCATGCCGAGCGAGGAGGCCGAGCTCGTCGCGGCGTGGATCCGCGAGGGCGCCAGCACCGAGTGTGACGACCTCCCGCCCTCCCGGCTGCCCTACGATCCGAATTCGCTCGATCCGGCCGCTCTCTTCAGCTGCGCCGATCCCACGGCCCCTCGCAGCTCGCCGGCGCGGCTGCGGCGGGTGGAGCGGCGCGAGTTCACCCACGCCGCGATGCGGAGCCTGAGCGGGACCTGGTGGGGCTCCATCACCCGCGACAACCCGCTCGAGGCACCCGACCGCGTGCCGTACTCGCGCTACACCGACGGCGTCTCGATCGACGCCTCCACGCTCGATCTGCTGATGCTGACGCTGGACGAGGCCGCCACGCCCTGGACGGCGAACGACCCCATGCGGGGCGTCCGGGTGCGCGGCGTGTACAACAATCCGAGCCTCCGCTGCATCTTCGACGGCACGACGAGCCCCGATGACGCCTGCATCGACGGCTACGTGGATCTCCTGCTGCGGCGCGGGATCCTCTTCCGCACTCCCACGGACGGCGAGCGCCAACGGCTCCGCGCGCTCCTCGTGGAGCGACTCGCGCTCGAGGTCGAGCCGGGCGGCCGCCAGCGCACCCTCGCGGTCGTGGTGAAGGCTGCGTTCCTGATGTCCGGGGCGCTCTTCCGCTCCGAGCTCGGCGAGCTTGTCGAGGACGGGCGAACGCGGCTCACCGCGGACGAGCTCGCTCTGGCTCTCGGTCACGTGCTCAGCACCCACCCGGTCGGCGTACCCCACCCGATCGCCGAGCTCCCCGCGACCCATCCCGACGCAGCCGATCCTGGGCGCGGCCACCTCGGCGCGATCCGTGCGGCGGCCGACGATGGAACGATCTTCGATCCCGAGGTCCGCCGGGCGCTGCTCCGGCAGTACGGCGGCGGCATCGTCCCGAGGGTCCCGGATGCGACGTACCTCGAGGGCCGGCGGCCGGAGCGGCACGACCTCGATGGCGGAGCGGGAATGGCCCGTGGCGAGTACTGGCTCGCGCCGACCTTGCGACTCTTCTTCGAGGAGTGGCTCGGGTACGGCGAGGCGGACACCACGTTCAAGGACACCCCCGAAGCGACGAGCGCCTGGGCCCGGAGCGGCTTCGCGAACCTCCAGAGCACCTACTACGGCGACGAGTCGTCGCTGCTGGCGCAGATGGACGACACCGTGGCCCGAGCGGTCGTCGAGAGCGACGAGATGGGGATCGACGTGTTCCGTCACCTGCTGACCACCCGGACGTGGCGGCTACCGTCGAACACTGCGACCACCGGCGACGTGTCCTGCACCACCGACGCCGACTGTGCCGTGCCCGCGACGAGGTACTCATACTGCATCCAGGTCGCGTGCGAAGGGTGTGCACCGGGCTGCACGGAATGCCCCGACGCGGGCTGCGGCGAGGTCGGGCCAGCAACGGCGCCCCGCTGCGAGCGCACGGTCTGCCCGGTTCCTTGCGACGCGGAGGGATACTGCGTCAACGCCGAGGGCGACCGCCCGCCGGGGCAGCCCGAGTGCTACCGACTCGGCGAACCACGCTGCCCCAACTACTTCACCTGCACGGCGATCGGCCGCTGCGGCGGGAGCATCTCCGGCGCCGGCCCGACCGAGGCGCCGCGCGTCTACGGCATCGACACGCCCATCGAGGCGTTCCCCGACGAGCGCTGGGTCACCATGCACGCGGCCCGGCTCGGCGTGCTGACGCACCCGGCGTGGCTCGCCACGCACGGCGCGGCGTTCGAGGACGACGCGAGCCTCGTGCACCGCGGCCGGTGGATCCGAGAGCAGCTCTTCTGCCAGACCGTGCCTCCGCTCGAGCTCGTCATGGTCGAGGCGCAGCTCGTCCCGAGTGCGGAGGACCTGTCGGCACGTGACCGGGTCCGGCTCAGCACCGAGGAGGGCCCGGCCGCCGCGACCTGCTGGGGCTGCCACGCGATGATGAACCCGCTCGGGCTCCCCTTCGAGACCTTCAACCACGCGGGCTTCGAGCGGGCCACCGACCACCTCGCCCCGCCCGACGGCTCCACCGTCATCGACAACCTTCCCGACCCCGCGCTGAACCGCAGCTACGCCGACCCCATCGAGTTCCTGACCGCGCTCTCCGAATCTCGCTACGCGCGGCGCGGCTTCATCCGCCATGCGTTCCGGTTCTTCATGGGCCGCGACGAAGTGCTCGCCGACGGTTGCACGCTCCTGGCCATGGAGGCGGCCCTCGACGAGACGGGCTCGTTCTTCGCGATGCTCGAGGCGCTCGTCTCGAGCGAGACCTTCACCCACCGGCACATCGCGGAGTCCGCGCCATGAGACACTCCCGTCGTTCGCTTCTGCGCGTTGCCGGTGCCGTCGCCGGAGCCGGCTTGTTGTCACCGCTCGCGAGACAGCTCGTCTCCGCCGACGTCACACGACCCTGCCGCCTGGTGTTCTTCGTCGAGGGCAACGGCTTCGAGCCGGTCACCGTCCTGTCCGACGCGGCCCGGGCGGCGCTCGACGCCACGCTCCCGGCACCCCTCGGCGCCGAGCGCTGGTGGTACCAGCGCTACCGGCACGCTGCGCCGCTCGACGTGGAGACCTCTGACCTCCACACGGGTCGTTCACTGGCCGCCCTGCGCGTCGGCGCTGCCGGCGTCGATCTCGTGAGCAAGACGACGGTCGTGCTCGGGCTCTCGTCCCGCATCATCGGCGGTGGGCACTCGGGCTACCACGGCGCGCTCAGCTCTACCCGGACCGTGGGCGGCTCGCCCGGCGGGCCGACGCTCGACGCGTACCTCGCGCCCTGCGTGTCCCCCAGCCAGCCCTTCGACGTGGTGCGGCTCGGCGTCGGCGGGACCGCGGCGCTCGACTTCGGGACCTGCGCCACGGACCGTGGCGTGGGTGCGCCCATGATCCGCTCGCCGCGCCTGGCCTACGAGACCCTCTTCGGCGCCACGCTGAGCGGGCCGGCGCGCGACGCCTTCGACGAGCGCGGCATCTTGCTCGACCACGCGCGCCAGGATGTGACTGCGGTCTCCGCCGAGTTCGTCGGGAGCTCGCTGGAGCGGGCCAAGCTCGAGGCCTACCTGTCGGCCATCGAGGCGCTCGAGCAGCGCCACGCGCGGCTCCTCGGCATGCGCGACGCGCTCGCGCCGCTCGCCCCGGAGCCACCCTCCTCGAACGACCTCTACACCACGAGCGCGGGTGACGACACCACCCGCGAGGCGCACGAGGCGCAGTTCGAGCTGGTGGCGGCGGCGCTGCTCGGAGACCTCACCCGGCTCGCCGTGATTGGCTCCGGCAGCGGCGGCGAGTTCAGCCTGCTCCTGTCCTCGATCTCCGGCGTCGGGCGACACGACATGCAGCACGGCTCCGGCCGGGATCCTGCGCTGCTCGAAGCCGTGCACGACGTGACCGCGTTCAAGTTCGACCTCGTGGCGCGCCTTGCGCGGGTGCTCGAGAACACCCCGGAGGGCGACGGGACGATGCTCGATCGCACGCTCATCGTGTGCGTGCCCGACAACGGCGAGCAGCACCATTCGACGGCCAGCGAGTTTCCCGTCGTGCTCATCGGTGGCCAGGGTCTCGGCCTGCGCCCCGGCGGCCGCACCGTCATCTATCCCGGCATCGGCCAGGCCGGGCACCGCCAGCTCTCGAACCTCTGGAACACCCTCGGTCACCTCGTCGGCGAGGACCTGAACGAGTTCGGGGACGAGGGACCGACCCGGGTCGCTCCGGGGCCGCTCTCCGAGCTGCTCGTCTGACCCTCACGGGGGCTTGGCCGGCGTCCCGGGAGCCTCGCGAGCGTGCCACCGCGGGGCGCAAGGACCGCACTCAGAGCGCGAGCTCGGGATCGGGCGCGGCAGGGCGGGCCAGGAGCAGGACCACCGCACCGAGCGCGAGCGCGGCGGCCCACACCTCGGCGGCGGCCCGTCCGAGCGCCTCTTCGGAGAGCGCCCCCGTGAGCAGCGCCGGGGTCAGGCCGAGCGCGGCGAGCGGAGGCAGCGCAGCGAGGCCGAGGCCCAGCGCGAGCGCCGCGGCGCGAAGCGGTCGCCGCAGCGTGGCGAGCCACCCGGCCACGCCGCGGAGCACGACGAGCAGCACCAGCCCGCGGGCGACGAACGCGAGCGCCCCGAGCGGACCGCTCGGGCCCGGTCCGCCGGCGAGGCAGGGGACCACCACCGCGAGCAGCGCGAGCTCGTGTCCGAGCGCGACGAGCCGCGCCCTCCGCCCTTCGGCCTCGGCCGGCATCGCCGCCCCGAGCAGCACGAGCAGCGCCGGCGCGATCGGCGTCCCGAGCAGCGCCCAGCCCACCGGCCAGAGCGACTGGCTGGCCGCGAGCTCGCTCAGCTCGCTCACGCCCGCGGCGAGCGTCACCGAGGCCACCGCCGCGAGCAGCGCCAGCACCGCGCCGAGCCCGCGCGCGATCCCGCCGAGGCCCGCGGCGCCGGCGGGGGAGCTGGCCACGCCCGCCGCTCCCGCGGACAGGACCAGCACGAACGACGCCGGCCCGAGCAGCTCGGCGAACCGATCGACGTCGGCCAGGGGCAAGAGCGCGTGCACGAGCGCGAGGCCCGCCGCGATCGCCAGCACGCCCGCGATCACCTTGCGCGCCGGCCGCGCCGGGGGAGTCGGGCGGGCCCGGAGCAGCAGCGCGAGCACCGCGAGGAGGGCCGCGAGCTGCATCACCCGGAGTCCGTGCGCGGGATCGAGCTCGCTCGGCCGCGGACCAAGCGTCAGCCGGCTCCCCGCGCGCTCGACGACGAGCTCCCGCGGCAGCTCGGGCCAGCCCGCGAGGTCGGAGGCCGCGCGGATCTGCAGGCCGTCTACTGCGACGAGCACGTCGCCCGGCAGCACGCCCCACCGCGCCGCGGCCCCCTCGACCGCCCGCACGACCATGCGCTCGTCCTCGCGCCCGACGAGCAGCCCGATCCGCTCGCCGAGCGTCGCGTGTTCCGCGCTCGACTCCTCCGCCGGCATGAGATCGAGGCGGACGTCCTCGAGCGTTCCGGTGAGCTCGCCCGCCCCGCCCGCCATCGGCACCACCAGCGTCGCGCGGCCGACGAGCGTGCCCCGCTCGCCGACCAGCTCGTCGAGCTGCGCGCCGGTGACGAGCACCTCGGCGTGCACCTCGGAGACGATCTCCGCCGGGAGCGTGATCGCGAGGGGACGCGGGCCCGTGCGCGTCGAGAGCATCCCCTCGAGCCGCAGCTCGCCCTCGGCCGGGGCCGGGAGCCCCCGCGCCGACAGCTCGATCCGCGTGCCCGGCTCCACCCGGTCCGCGTCGAGCGCGCGCACGTCGAGCAGGTCCGCGCGCACCTCGCCGCCGCAGCCCGCGAGCGCGCTCGCGAAGCAGCCGAGCAGGCCCGCCACGAGCAGCGCGAGGCCGCCGGCGTCGAGCCAGCGCCCGCCGTCGGAGGAGCTCGGAGGACCGGACCACCAAGGCATCGGGGCGGAAGCTCCGGGTGGGCCGATCCGCGGTCAAGAAATCGGCGCGCTCGCCGCGGCCCGTGCTCGCCGAACCTGGACGCTCCGCGTGCGGCGCAGCACGCGTTCCGCCGATGACGCGGCGTGTCAGCGTGGTAGTCTACGCCTTCCCGTGCGATTCCTCGTCCGCACCGCGCTCGTCGCGCTCTACCCCCGCGCCCACGGCCTGCCGGGGCTCGAGGACTGCGACCTCGACGACTTCCTCCGGCGCTTCGCTCGCGAGTCCTCGGCGCTGCTCTGGCTGGGCGTCGTGGCGGCCGCGCTGCTCTTCCACCTCAGTCCGCTCTTCACCGTGCTCGTGCCGCTGCCCGCGTTCCTCCTGCCCGCCTCGCTCCGCGACCGGCACGCGAACGCGATGACCTACGCGCCCTTCTACCTGGTGCGGCAGGCGATCTTCCTCCTCAAGCTCCCCGGTGGCCTCTGCTGGGGCACCCACCCCACGGTGCGCGCGCGCTTCGCGCTGAGCGCCTACGAGCCCGACCCCGACGGCGTGAGGGTGAGCTGATGGTCCACGTCCCGTTTCGTGCGCGGAGCGAGCAGCCCTACGAGGGGGAGGCGGACTACGTCGTCGTCGGCAGCGGCGCAGGCGGCGCGGCGGCCGCCTCCACGCTCGCCCGCGCGGGCGCGAAGGTCGCCATCGTCGAAGCGGGCGCCTGGCGCGACCCCGAGCACTACCCGAACAGCACCTACGGCGCGCTCCGCGACGTGATGGACGACTGGAACAACACCGTCACCATGGGCCGCGCGCTCTGGCCGGTGGTGCAGGCCCGCACGATGGGCGGCACGACGGTCGTGAACTCGGCGATCTGCGTGCGCACCCCGGGCGACGTCTTCGATCGCTGGGAGCGCGAGCACGGGATCGCCAGCGCCGGCTCGACGTCGCTTCGCGAGCGGGTGTGGGGCCACCAGGACGCCATCGAGCGCGAGCTGAGCGTCGAGGAGGTGCCGCCCGAGGCGCGCGGCCTCTCGAACCTGCTCGCCAAGAGGGGCGCCGACGCGCTGAAGTGGGACAGCCACTACATGCGCCGCTACGTGAAGGGCTGCGCCGGCAGCGGCCAGTGCCTGCAGGGCTGTAAGAAGCTCAAGAAACAGAGCACCAACGTCACCCTCGTCCCCGAGGTGCTCGCCCAGGGCGGCGACGTGCTCAGCTCGGCGCCGGTCGACCGCATCGTCTTCGAGGGGCGGCGGGCCATCGGCGTGCGCGGCTACTTCGACGAGCCCCGCACCCACCGCCGCGGGACCTCGTTCTTCGTCCGGGCGAGGAAGGCCGTGATCGTCGCGGCCTCGGTGACCCACTCGCCGGTGCTGCTCATGCGCTCGGGCGTGCGCGGGCCGGCGCTCGGCCAGTTCTTCCGCGCCCACCCCGGCACCGGCGTCTTCGGCGTCTACGACGAGCCGGTCGATCAGAACGTCGGCGCGACCCAGGGCTGGGCCTCCACGATGTTCCGCGACGATCCCGGGCTGAAGCTCGAGACCCTCGCCATCCCGCTCGAGCTCGTCGCCTCGCGCTTCGCTGGCGGCGGGCAGCTCCTCATGGAGCGCCTCGGCCGCTACCGGCACGTCGCGATGTGGTGCCACGCGGTGCGCGCCGAGTCGGCCGGCTCGATCTCGGCGAGCTTCTTCGGCGGCAAGCCGGTCATCCGCTACACCCTCGACCGCGCCGACATGGAGCGCTTCCGCCGGGGCATGCACCTGCTCGCCCAGCAGCACGTCGCCGCCGGCGCCAAGGCCGTCATCCCCGGCATCGCCGGGATGCCCTTCGAGATCGCGGCCAAGGACATCGACGTCCTCAAGGACGCGCCCCTCGAGCCCCGCGCCTACCTCGCGATCCTCTCCCACCTCTTCGGCGGCTGCGTCATGGGCCGCGACCCGGGCCGCTCGGTCACCGACGAGCGCGGCCGCGTGCGCGGCTACGAGGGGCTCGTCGTCGCCGACGCCTCGGTCATCCCGACGAACCTCGGCGTGAACCCCCAGCACACGATCATGGGCCTCGCGCGCACCTTCGCCGAGGACCTGCTCCAGGCCTGAGCGCGCAGCGCGGCGGCGTCCGATCGGTACCGCGAGGCGGCGTCCGAGGCGCGGCTCCACGTGCAGGCCGGCGTCGTGGCCCGGGCCCTGGCCACGGGAGAAGCAACGGCGAGCGCACTTCTCCGAAGAGGCGCTTCCCGCCGCACCGGCGGACGAAAGGAACCGTTCATGCCGATCCTGCTCGGCCTCCTGTGGGCCTGCTTCACAGCACTCTGCGTCTTCCACATGCTCCGCCGCGACAGCGCCCGTCGCATCGAAGAACTCAGCGACGACTCGTTCGAGGCCGCCGTCTCGAGCATCGATCCGAGCTTCGCCGCCACCATCACCTTCTTCTTCGGCCTGTCCGCGCCGTACTTCCTGTACCGCTCGCGCGGCTGGAAAGGTCTGGCTCAGGGCCTCGGCCTGCTCGTGTTCAGCGGGTTCGGCAACGCGCTCTGCCTCATCGGCCTCGCCGTGCTGGCGCACCGGTGACGCGCTCGGCCGCTCGGTGACCGACCAGCGCGCGCCGGATCAGTCGAGCAGCGAGAGCTCCGTCGCGCTGGGGTCCACCGTTCCCTCGGCCGCGTCGTCCACGGTGATCGTCCCGAGCACGTTCTCGCCGCGCGCCGGGTCCCACACACCGTCGTTCGCGAGCCGGATCGCGTACGCGGGGCGGCCGCGCAGCGAGGGCGAGGCCGACGGCAGCGCGAGGGCGAGGGTGTGCGGCCCGGGCGGCATCGTCGCGGGGACGCGCACGCGCACGTCGATCGCGTGATCGCTCCCGGGCAGCCACCCGCGCAGCTCCACCGGGAGCGCGACGCGCTCTCCGGCCGCGCCGCTCCCGAGGACGAGCTCGATGGGGCGCGGGTTGAAGGGCGCGGCAAAGCCCTCGTTGCGGACGCGGAGGCGGGCGCGGAACGAGCCGCCGGGCCGCACGCGCTCGGGCAGCTCGCCGTCGACGAGCACGAGGCGGTAGCCGAGGCGCCGCTCGAGCTCGGGCATGCAGCCGCCGCGCTCCCAGCCGGCGACGACCTCCGGGTGGTAGTCACGGTTGATGAACGAGTAGTGGTGCGAGGCCATCTCGGCGAGGGTGCTCGCGCACTCCGAGCGTGGGGGGTTCGGGGCGCACGTCTCGCCGCCCACCGGCACGAAGGCGCTGTGCGCGGCGACGAACGACCTCCACCGGTCGATCTCGCCGGAGGGGTAGGTGCCGAAGTCGGTCTCGCTCGCGAGGAAACAGTCGTTGTGGAAGCCGAGGCGCGCCGCGAAGCTGCCGTCCCACGCGCGGCCCGGATCGAGGGCGCCTCCCGCGAGCTCGGAGAGGTAGGGCGGGTAGCGGATCTGCGTCGAGCGCGACGCGGGCAGCGCGTCGAGCAGGGCCTCGACGACGGCGCGCCGGGCGGCGGGGTCGGTGTCGAGGCCGTTCGTCGAGGTGTGCCACTCGCCCCACGCGCCGATGAAGCCCGCCTGCACGAGCGCGATGACGTCCTCGTTGGCGCGGAGGACCGGAGCGAGCTGCGCGATGTGGCCCTCGATGCGCGCGAGCGGCGCGTCGGGCTCGGCGTCGGGGTAGGGGCCGAGGTTGTACGCGAAGCGCAGCACGACCTCGAAGCCGTCGTCCCGCGCGACGGCGAGGCCGCCCTCGATGGCGCGCAAGGTCGCGTCGTCGATGGGTCGATCGCGGAAGGCGTCGAGCATCACGTAGGAGTAGACGAGCGAGTCGTGGGCGTGCGCGCTGCGGAGCCAGGAGAGATCCCGCTCGGCGAGGAGGTCGACCGCACGGTAGAAGCCCCGCTCGGGGTTCGAGAAGAGCTCGTCGGTCGGGGCGAAGGTCCGCGCCCGCGAGGGCGCGTCGGTGCCGGGCGGGATCGGCGCGTCGAGCGCTGGGGCATCCGGCGGTGCGGCCGGAGCGTCCGAGACGAACGCAGGTGCGTCGAGGCGCGCGTCGGCCGAACCCGCCGCGTCGGGGGAGCCGCCGCTTGGACAGCCGACGAGCGCCGAGGACGGAACGAGCAGCCCGAGCAGCAGGCGCGCCGGAGCGGGCGTCGAGACCCAGCGCATCGTCCGTGGGGTGCGTGCCATGGGTCCTCAGTGCCCCTCGGGCGCGCGCTCACCGGCGGTGATCGCGACGGGGAGGGTGTTCTCTTCCGGGGGAAGCGGGCAGGTCGCGAAGTCGGTGTAGCCGCAGGGCGGCGTGGAGGCGTAGTTGAAGTCGAGATGGGTCTCGCCGTTCGCGTCCGCGGCCTCGACCTCGAGGTAGCGCCCCGCCCCGTAGCTCGTGCCCTCGTCGCTCGTCGCGTCACGGAGCATCACCGAGTAGCCCTCCTCGGGCGTGCTGCCGGCCCACGTCGCGCGCAGCACGAGCTCCTGCCCCGCGAGCGTGAAGCGCAGGCGGCCGGCGAGGGGCTCGGCGATCTCCTGTCCGAGCACGTTCACGATCGGCAACGACTCGCCCTCGGCCGCGGGCTCGAAGCGGGCGACCACGCGGAACGCGGCGTCGTACGGGAACACCTCGGGCCCCTCGAAGCCAAGCCGCGCGGGGCTCTGCCGATCCTTGACCCGCAGCCCGAGCCGCCCAGCGCGGGCGATCACGTGCATGCGGAGCGGGCCGACCGTGAGGCTCGTCGGGGGGCCAGGCTCGTCGGGCACGAGCGCGAGCTCGCCGGTCACGGGGGCCCCGTCGAGGAGGATCTCGACGCCCGACGATGGCACGAGCCAGGGAGCGCCGTCCCGGAGCTCGATCCGCCCGAGGCTCGGGGGCGAGTGTCCCGCGGGCAGGACGATGTCCGAGCCCGGGTCGGCCCCGACCGTGGTCACCGGACCGTCGAGCCATCCGAGCGCGACGAGGGTGAGCCAGCCCTCCTCGCCCGCGAGGGACTCACGCCGCTCCGCGCGCCATCGCGTCCACTCCGCCGGTTCCTCCGCGTCATGCACCGCGCTCCTCGGAGGCGCCGCTCCGCACCCCGTGCTCGACAGGGCCAGCAACCACAGCGCTGGCAGGACGCGTGACGATCTTCTCATCACGTCCCAGGGTAACCGAGCCGCCTTCCCCGAGGGGGAGCGCCGAGGGGGGCGAGGGCCGGCGCGGCGCCGATGGCCGCGGAGCGAGGCCTCGCGCCGCCGCCGACGGACGTGCTTCGCCATGCCCGCGACCGTGTCCGACGACCAGGGACCCGCGTCTTCTCGGGTCGCTTTCTCTCAGAGGTGCATGCGGTCGCCGGGCTCGGGGATCCGCACGTCGAGCAGGCCGGCGTCCTCGAGCCGCGTCCGCAGCACCCGCTGCGCGGGCGGCTCGCCGTGCACGAGCGCGACCGGGCCGAGCGCTCCTGCCGCGCGCACCGACTCGACCCAGTCGAGGAGCCCCGCTTGATCGGCGTGCGCCGAGAATCCGTTCAGCACCGCGACGTCGCAGAGCCGATCGCGCTCGACCCCGAAGATGCGCACCCGCGCCCGCCGCTCCACGAGGCGCCTGCCGAGCGTGTGCGGCGCCTGGAAGCCCACGATCACCACGGTGCTGTTCGGATCGCCGAGGGTGGTGCGGAGGTGGTGCAGGACCCGGCCCGACTCGCACATGCCGCTCGCCGCGAGGATCACCGCGGGCTCGGTGCCCGCGCTCAGCGCCTTGGACTCCTCGACGTCGGACACGTACCGGAGGTCGGGGAAATCGAAGGGCGAGTGCCCCGCCTCGAAGAGCGCGCGCGCCTCGGCGTCGAACACGTCGAGGTGCATGCGGAAGACGTCGGTCACCTTCACCGCGAGCGGCGAGTCCATCACCACGGGCACTCCCCGCAGCTCCCCACGCGCCTTCAGCGCCCGGAGCGCGTGAAGGATCTCCTGCGCCCGCTCGAGCGCGAAGGTCGGGATGATGGCGCGTCCGCCGCGCGCGAGCGTGCGGCCGAGGATCCGCCCGAGCTCCTCGGTCATCTCGGGCCGCGGCGGGTGCAGACGGTCGCCGTAGGTGCTCTCCACGATGAGCGCCTGCGCCCCGGGCGGGATCTCCGGGTCCCGCAAGAGCGGCGTGCCGTGACGGCCGAGATCGCCGGAGAAGACGAGCCGCACGGTGCGCCCGTCCTCGGTGAGGTCGAGGGCCACCGCGGCGCTGCCGAGCACGTGCCCCGCGTCGAAGAAGGTGAGCTTCGCGTTCGGCGTGATCGCGATGGGCCGGTGGTAGGGCACCGCGACCATCTGCCCGAGCAGGCGCACCACGTCCTCGAGCTCGTAGAGCGGCTCGACGGGCTCGCCGTCGAGCTCGCCCGCGGCGATGCGGCGGTTCACGTAGCGCGCATCGGAGGCCTGGATGTCCGCCGCGTCGTCGAGCATCACCGCGCAGAGCGAGCGCGTCGCCGGGGTCGCGTACACGGTGCCGCCGTAGCCCTGCCGCGTCAGTACCGGCAGCGCGCCGGAGTGGTCGATGTGCGCGTGCGAGAGCACCACCGCGTCGAGCTCGTGGGGCACGAGCGGCAGCTCTCGGTTGCGCCGCTGGCTCTCGCGGCGCGGGCCCTGGAAGAGGCCGCAGTCGAGGAGGATCTGCTGCCCCGCGACGTGGACGAGGTGCATCGAGCCGGTGACCGTGCCCGCTGCGCCGAGGAACTCGACGTGCATCCCCCGAGCGTAGTCGACCTCGCGGCCTGCCGAGCAGGTGTTCCTTTCGAGATCGCGGCGTCAGGTGCTCGGGGCCGCCGGGACGAGGCTTCGCCGCACGACGTCGCGCGCCCGCTCCTGGTAGCGGGCCACCGCCGCGTCCTCGGCCCCGCTCGCGCTCAGCACGAGCGCGAGCAGGCGCGAGGCGCTCTCGATCTCCTCGCACACCACCTCGGTCGCCCCCAGCGCGACGAGGTCCGGCTGGTCGGCGGCGTAGCGGGTCCGCACCCAGATCGGCACGCTGGGATTCGCCCGCCGCACCGCTGCGAGCGCCCGCCGCACCGCCTCGGGATCGTTGATGGCGATGACCACCGCGCGCGCGTGCTCGACGTGCGCGTGGTGCAGCGCCTCCTCGCTCGTCACGTCGGCGTAGTACACGTGCGGGTGACGGGCCCGGAGCTCCGTGACGCGCTCGGCGACGAGGTCGAGGGCGACGAAGCCCACCCCGAGCTCTTCGAGACCCTCGAGGAGCAGCCGCCCCGCCACGCCGAGGCCGGCGACGACGATGTGGTCCCGGGCTGGCCCCTGGGCATCTCCGTCGCCCATCGGGCCCGCTCCGAGCAGCCGCTCGAGCGGCCGGAGGAGCTGCTCTCCGGCATGCAGGTGCGGCGCGAGCCGGATGAGGAGCGGCGTGAGGAACATGCTCGCCACGCCCGCGGCGATCACTGCGCCCTCGAGCCGCTCGTCGATCAGCCCCTCGCGGCTCGCCAGCGAGAGGAGGACGAATCCGAACTCGCCGAACTGCGCCAGCCCCACCCCGGCGAGCCAGGAGGCGCGCGCGGGAAAGCGCATCGCGAGCGCGGCAGCCGTGGCGATCGCGCCCTTCAGGACCGTGAAGGCGAGCACGAGCCCGAGCACCGTGAGCGGATCGGTGAGCAGGACCCGCACGTCGAAGAGCATCCCGAGCGACACGAAGAAGAGCGCGGTGAAGAGCTCGCGCAGCGGCAACAGCTCGCCCATCGCCCGGTGCTTGAACTCGGTCGAGGCGATGACCAGGCCGCCGAGGAAGGCCCCGAGCGCGAGGGAGAGTCCGGCGAGGGCGGTGAGCCAGGCCGTGCCCATGCAGAGCGCCACCACCGCGAGGAGGAACACCTCGCGGCTTCGGGTCGCCTCGATCCACTGCATCAGGCGGGGCACGAGGAACCGGGACACGACCACGACGCCGACGATCATCGCCGCGGCCTTGCCCATCGCCGCGGCGATCGGCAGCGCGATCTCCTCGACGGGACCGCCGAGCAGCGGCACGAGCAGCACCATCGGCACCACGAGCAGGTCCTGGAACACCAGGACCCCCACCACGAAGCGCCCGTGGGGCGCGTCGAGCTCGCCGCGCTCCTTGAGGGTCGCGAGCACGATCGCGGTCGACGACAGCGCCGCCGCCATGCCGAGCGCGATCGCGGTCGGCCCGCTCGTCCCGAGCAGGACGGCCCCGCCAGCCACCGCGAGCAGCGTGAGCCCCACCTGCAGCGCGCCGCCGACCACCAGCAGCCGTGCGATGGACCGGAGGCGCTCGAGGGACAGCTCCATGCCGATCGAGAAGAGCAGCAGCACGACCCCGACCTCGGCGAGCAGGTGGATCTCCTCGACCCGCGAGGCCAGTCCCAGCCCCGAGGGGCCCGCCAGGGCGCCCGCCACGAGCAACCCGGCCGTGGAGGGCAGCTTCAGGCGGGCCGCGACGATCGAGACGAGCACGGCGACCGCGAAGAGCAGCGCGAGTTGATCGAGCAGCGGGACGTGAACCACGGGCGGTACCTGGAACGTGGCGAGCCCGTCGAGAAGGGGTCCCCGTGCACGTTCTTCGCGGGGGGCCGCGGCGGCGGTACCCTGTCCGGATGCGATCGGCCCTCGTTGTCGTGCTCCTGTGCACCGTCGCGTGCGATCCTCCCACCACCGCCGACGCCGGCGGTGACACGCCCGCTGCGGTCTGCGAGGCCGCGCCGGTGCTCGAGACGGGCGATGCGGTCGGGCACCCGGATCCGCTCGGTGTCCTTGCGGGCGAGGCGCGGGCCGGGCGCATCGACCCGAGCGAGCTGCCGCAGTCGGACAGCGGGCTGCTGCGCTGGGGCAGCGGTGAGATCCTGCTCGCCAACGAGCACCTCGCGATGGCGATCGAGGAGCCGGGTCCCTCCGACCTCTACGATCCCTGGGGCGGCCGGCCCACCGGCATCGCCCGCATCGAGGGCGGCGCGCTCGCCTCGGCCGGCGACTTCGGCGAGGTGCTCATCCTCGTCGGTCGCCACACCGTGATGAGCGAGTCGGTCACGGTGATGAACGACGGACGCGACGGCGGCGCGGCGATCGTGCGCGCCGAGGGGCCGCTGCGTCCCCTGCCGTTCTTCCAGGCGATCGTCGACGGCCTCTACCGCGACGACCTGAGCGATCTGCGCGCCGCCATCGATTACGAGCTCGCGCCCGGCGCGCGCCACGTGGACGTCTACGTGGCGATCGCGTCGGGCCGCGCCCGGCCCTTCAACACCGGGGCGCAGCTGCACGGCTTCATGTTCACGCCGCGCATGCCGCCCTTCACGGGGGGCCTCGGCTTCGCCGCGAACGACGCCAGCGATGCGAGCGCGTTCCTCGCGTTCGGTGACGAGCGTCAGACGAGCTTCGCCTACGAGCCCGCCGAGGGGATGATGCTCGCGATGGGCGTGAACGTGTCGGGCTTCGTCTCGCGCATCGGCGAGGCGAGGCGGATCTTGCCCTGCCAGACCAACCGCTACCTCCTCGCGCGCCTCTACGTCGGCGGCCCGGGCGTTGATGGCGTGCTCGCGGCCCGGCACCTCGATCGGGGCGAGCCGATCACCGCGGTCAGCGGGGTCGTCCGCACCTCGACCGGCGAGCCGGCCGAGGGCGTGCTCGTGCACGTGCTCGACGACGCGGGCTACGTCACCCGCTCGGCCCCGACGGGATCGGATGGCCGCTACCGGGTCCACGTGCCGGAGGGCCGCGCGGTGCGCCTCGAGCCGACGCGCACCGGCGATGCCCGGAGCACGCCGGTCCCGCTCGGCGCCGTGACCACGCTCGATCTCACGCTGCCGCCGGCAGGCCGCGTGGTGGTGAACGTCACCGACGTGGCAGGCGATCCGCTGCCTGCCCGCATCTCGGTCCTGCCGAGCGGCGCGAGCCGCCTGCCGGCCCCGCTGCCCGGCAGCTACGGCGGCCCGCCGCACTTCGGTGGCCGCGTCCGGGTCGAGTTCGCCCACACCGGCTCGGCCACCCTGGGCCTGCCGGTCGGCACCTGGGAGATCGTCGCCTCGCGCGGCTACGAGTACGAGCTCGCGCGGCAGGTCGTGACGATCGGCGAGGACGCCGCCGAGACGGTCTCGCTTGTGCTCGATCGCGTCGTCGACACGACCGACGTCCTCTGCGGCGACTTCCACATCCACACCCGCCGCAGCAACGACTCCCCCGACGATCCGGTGTGGAAGGTCCAGAGCGCGGTCGCCGAGGGCCTCGAGCTGCCGGTCCGCAGCGACCACGAGTACGTCGCCGACTTCCAGCCGATCATCGAGGCGCTCGGCCTCACCGCGTTCGCCCACGGCATCGGCTCGATCGAGATGACGAGCATGGAGCTCTGGGGCCACATGGGCGTGTTTCCGCTGGTGCCCGACGAGACCGCGGTGAACGGCGGCGCGCCGCTGTGGCAGGACTATCCGATGCCCGGGACACCCGATGTCCCGGTGCGCTCGCGGAGCCCGGTCGAGGTCTTCGAGGCGGCGCGCGCGCGCCCCGAGGCGCCGGTGGTCATCATCAACCACCCCCGCGGCTCGACGAACTACTTCGGGTACGTCGGCTTCGACGCGGCGAGCGGCACGGTGGATCGCACCGAGGACTGGGACGAGGAGTTCCAGCTCGTCGAGGTCTTCAACGACTCGGGCTGGCGCCGCAACCGCGACGGCACGGTGGCCGACTGGCTCGGCCTGCTCGATCACGGCCGCCGCGTCTTCGCCGTCGGCTCGAGCGACACCCACGAGCTCTCCGGCTCGCCGGTCGGCTATCCGCGCACCTGCATCGAGCTCGGCAGCGACGATCCGCGCGCCATCACCCCGAGCGGAGTGCGCGACGCGCTCTCGGCCGGGCACGCGACGGTGAGCGGCGGCATCTACGTCGATGCGAGCGTCGAGGGCCTCGGACCCGGCCGCGACGTCAGCGGGCTCGGGACGATGGCGACGGTGCGGGTGCGGGTGCAGGCCGCGACGTGGATCGACGTCGACGAGCTGGTGCTGGTGGTCGACGGCGTGGATGGCACGCCGATCCCGATCCTCCCCGGCGACGCCGATCCTGCGAACCCGGTCATCCGCTGGCAGGGCGAGCTCGAAGTGCCGGTGAACGCGATGGGCAGCTACGTGATCGTCGCCGCCTACGGCGATGCGGCCCTCGAGCCGGTGCACCCGGGGCGCATCCCCTTCGGCGTCACGAACCCGATCTTCCTCCGGCCCTGAGCGGCCGGCTGCGCCGCTCGTCGGCGATCCGCAGGCCCGCGAGGAACGCGAAGAAGAGCCCGAGCCCCAGCGCGACGAGCGAGCCTGCGACGTCCGCGTCCTTGCCGAGCGCGAAGTACCCGCACGCAGCTGCGCACGAGAGCGTGCAGCCGAGGAGCGCGCCCAGCGCCGCGGGGCCGAGCAGCATCACCGTCGCGGTGCACGCCTCGCACTTCAGCGAGCTCCGGAGCCACACGCCGAAGGGACGCAGCTCCTCGTCGAGGACCAGCGGCTCGCCGCACGCCGGGCAGCGCCGCCCGTTCACAGCCGCATCAGGGCCGCGCCCCAGTTCAGCCCCGCGCCGAGCGCGAGGAAGCAGAGCAGCTCGCCCTTCTTCACCTTGCCCTCGCGGCTCAGCTCGTCGAAGAGGATCGGGATCGTTCCGGCCGAGGTGTTGCCGTAGCGCGCGATGTTCGACGGGACCTTGTCCTCGGGGATGCCCAGGTTCTGCCGCACCGAGGCGTTGATCCGGTCGTTGGCCTGGTGGGCTACGAACCAATCGACCTGTTCGAGCGGCACGCCGTGCTTGCTGCAGAGCTCGCGCACCACCCGAGGCAGGAGCGTCACCGCGCTCTTGAACAGCTCCTTGCCCTTCATCGTGGGCACGTGGCTGTCGATCGACGCGTTCCAGTAGTGGCGCTGGGTGAACATGCCGCCGGGCACCCAGATCTGATCGGCCCCGCGCCCATCGCTGTGGTTGATCGCGCCGATGAGGCCGTGCCCCTCGACCTCGCTCTTGCGGAGCACGAGCGCCCCGGCCCCGTCGCCGAACAGGACCGCGGTCCCGCGGTGCCGGCTCGCGAAGTCCCACTCCTCCGCGGTGGGCCTGCGATCCGTCTCCCCCATCAGCACGTCCCAGGGCCAGGGCATGAAGCCCGCGTGCGCCTCGGCGCCGACGAGCAGCACGGTGCGCGCTGCGCCCGAGGCCACGAGGCCGTCGGCGAGCTGCATCGAGAAGGGCATCGCCGCGCACTGCTGCCGCACGTCGAGCGCGGGCACGCCGGGGATGCCGAGCTTCGCGCCGAGCAGCGCGCCCGAGCCGGGGAAGGCGTGCTCGGGCGTCATCGTGCAGAAGATGACGTAGTCGATCTCTTCCTTCGCGATGCCCGCGCGCTCGATCGCCCTCTCTGCCGCGGGCAGGGCGAGGTCGCTGACCCCCTCGCCCTCGGCCGCGTAATGCCGCTGCGCGATCCCCGAGCGGGGCCGGATCCACTCGTCCGAGGTGTCCATCACCTTGGAGAGCTCGTCGTTGAGGATGGGGCGGCCCGGGACGTGGCGGCCGCTCCCGAGGATGGTGATGCCGGGCATGAGGCCGAGGGCGTGTCACGAAGCGTGGGCGCGGGCCAGCATGCCCGATGCCGCGCCGCGTCGAGCGCTCACTCGTCGCTGTCGCGCTCGAGCGCGCGGACGGAGAGCTCGATCCGCGCGCCCCCGCTCAGCACCCAGTCGGTCTCGTCGATCCGCCGGTCGTAGCTCACGAAGGGCCGGGCCGGATCGGAGTCGCTCACCGACTGCAGCGCGTCGAGCGCCGAGCCGGGGAGCGAGCGCACGACGTGGCCCTCCGCGCGCACGCCGCGCCCGCTGCGGCGCGTCGAGAGGACGAGCGAGGTCGCGCCGTGCCGGTCGCGGATCGCCGAGACGACGTCGGCGAGCGAGCGCGGCTCGGGGCGCTCGAGCTCCACCTCGTGTCCGGGCTGGATCAGCACCGAGAGCTCCTCGCCCGCGGCGCTCTCCGGCACGTGCACGGTGTAGGTGCGCACGAGGTCCTCGCCGTCGAAGGGGCGGAGCACCACCCGCACGGTCACGTCCTCGCCGGGATCGACCACGGTCTGGCTCACCGAGGCGTCGACGATCTCGGCAGCGCGCCGCTCGAAGGCCACGCTCAGCTCGATCGCCACCGCGGTCGGCCGGCTCTCCTCGAACGGGTTGCCGTACGCGGCGTCGACGACGTCGAAGGCGCGGAGCGTGTTCAGCATGCTCGTCGTGTGCACCCCGGTCGCCGCGAAGCCGCGGTCGATCGTGCGCACCGGCGCGCCGAGACCCTCGAGGCTCACCTCGCTCTCGGCCCGCCAGGTGATCCACGCCTGATCGCCGCACGAGCTCTTCACCGCGCTCTGGATGGCCGCCGCGAGCACGGTCGGGGTGATCGCGCGGTGGCTCGCGACCTCGAAGCGCCACTCGCTCCGCGAGGTCTCGGGCAGCCCGGAGAGGCGAAGCACGACGGGGATCAGCGTGGGCGAGACGCTCGTGTCGACGACGATCGCGGCCTGCCGATCCTCGATCAGCGCGCCGAGCGCACGGACCGGCTCGGCGATCTTGAAGCTGCGCTGCACGCTGGCGAACACGTGGAGCACGCGCGCGACCGCGGTCGGCACGCCGGTCTCGCCGGCCTCGAGCATCGGGTGGCCGAAGGCGACGAGGCGGTCACCGTCGACGTGGGTGACCGTGCCGATCACGTTGTTCGCGATGTCGCCGCGGGCGAGCGTCACCGCGATGGCCCCGCCGTCCACGAAGCCGGGCCCGCCGGCCGTGCTGGTCTCGCCCGCGCCGCCGGCCTGCAGGACCTCGATCCCGAAGGGCCCGAGCTCGTCCGCGAGCATGCGGATCGCGTCCTCGTGCAGGCCGCCGACGAGCATCGGCGTCGAGGCGGGGACCACCGTGCTCGCGTCCCGCGCGGCCGCGCCGTCGAGGCCGAGCCGACGTGCGTGCTCGCGGAGCGCGGTGAGCGCCCCGCGCGGCGCGCTGCCGAGATAGTCGTCGAGGCCCAGCGTGCGCCGGCGTCGATCGGCCCGCCCCGCCCGCGGCGCCTCGGGCAGGATCGGCGCGCCGGGAAACGACGAGGGCCGCACGACGCGATCGATCTCCCGCAGCATGCTGGCGATCGGCGTGACGCCCACGATCGCCCGGGTGCCCCACGGCCAGCCATAGGCGTAGGCGCCGATCATCCGGTCGTTCACGAAGATCGGCGAGCCGCTCATCCCGCCGACGACGTGCGCCTCGTCGAGCACCGGGTGCGTGGTGCGCACGAGGATCAGATCCTGGTCGGGGCGGAACTGGTGCAGCACGTCGACGATCTCGACGTCGAAGCGCTCGGGGCTCGTGCCGCGCAGCACCGAGAGCCCGTAGCCGGTCATGCCCGGCGCGAGCTCCTCGACGCCCATGAAGCGCGGATCGGACATGCGCGGCACCTCGATCTGCGCGAGGCCGAGGCCGGTCAGGCACCAGCACAGCAGGGCGACGGCGAGCGAGCGGAGCGGCCGGGACATGGGCCCCGAGGGTAGCGCGGGCCGCGCACGCCCGGCCCCGAAATGCGGCGGCCTCGCGCGTCAGCCGCGCGCGAGCTCGGCGATCGCGCCCGCCACCGCGGCGGCATGGTGCTTCTGCGGCACGTGCCCGCCGAGGGCCCAGCGCAGGCGCGGCCCCGGCGGCAGCGCTCCGTCGAGCTCGGCGAGCACGTCGGCTTCGATGAGTGGGTCGTCCTCGCACCACGCGGTCAGCGTCGGCAACGAGAGTGCTCGGAGCCGCGCTGCGTGCGCCTCGAACGAGGTCGCGCGCAAGCACGCGATGGTGCGGGCGAGCGCGGCGTCGGGGTAGCCGCGAAAGCCCGCCCCGGCGAAGAGCCGCCGCACGAGCGGCCGGAGCAGCGGCGCCCACGGTCCCTTCGTCGCGGCGTGCAAGCTCCGCCGCGGGATCCGCCGAAAGCTCCGGTGCGGACGAAGGCCTGGGCTCGCGAGCAGGCCGAGGCCGCGGAAGCCGTCCGGTCGCGCGGTCACGGCAGCGACGGCGGTGAGCCCGCCCATCGAGTGGCCGACGATCACCGGCCGCTCGAGCCCGAGCGCGTCGATCACCCGGAGGACGAACGCGGCGCGTCCCTCGGGCGAAGGATCTTCGCCGCTCGCCACCGGCGTCCGCCCGAAGCCCGGCAAATCGACGCCCACGAGCCGCGCGCGCCCCGCGAGCGGCGCTGCGAGCCAGCGAAAGTCCCGGCCGCTGCCCGGCAGCCCATGCACGCACACGACGGCCGGCCCCTGGCCCGCTTCGGTGATCCCCGCCGGACCGCTCGGCAGCCGGACGACCCGCTCCGTCAGCCCGTCGCTCACGCGCGTCCTCGGTCCGGGTTCGTGGCGCCCGTGGCCCTCGCCGTGCCCGCCGCTGCTTGCCGTCGCCGCATCGCGCTCTCCTAGCCGATCTCGCCGTTCGCGCCCGCCCCGGCCCCTGCGATGCGCGAACGAAGAGCGGAGGTCGACGGCCGCGCGATCGCCCGCCGCTCCGCGCCAGGGCCGGCCTCGTCCCAGTCCGCATCCGGCCCCCTACCGCGCGCCGCCGGGGCGCGCGGCGGTACGATGGCCGGATGTCCGATCCGGTCGCCGATCTCTATCCGCGCCTCGTCTACCCCGCGGTGCTCGATGACGAGGAGGTCGTGCTCCGGCCCGGGCAGCTCTGCCCGGCGCTCGACCGCGCCCTCGCGCGGCGCGGGCTCACCCACGCGGCCTACCTCACCGCCTACGGGCCGCATGGCGAGCCGGCCTCGGCCGACCGCGATGCGCCCCGACAAGAAGCCCTCCGCGCCGCGCTCCGCGGCCGCTTCGAGTGGAGGGAGGCGCCAGGCGGCTGGCTCGACGGCGAGCCCGATCCGAAGGGCGAACGCGAGCCGAGCCTGCTCGTGCTCGGGATCGACCCCGACGAGGCCGCCGCGCTCGGCCGGCGCTTTCAGCAGCGTGCGATCGTCACGCATCGTCGCGGCGAGGTGAGCGCGCTGAGCAACCTCGCCACCTGAACGCACTGCGCCCGAGCCCAGGCGCACCGCTCGATCCGCATGGGCTCGCTCCGGCCGCCGCGAAAGAGGCCCTGCCGAACGTCCGCAAGGCGTGCGCCCCGTCGTCGCGGACGGCCACGTCGTCCGCGACGCGCTCCGCCCCGCGGCCTCGTCCATTGGTTCGCCGAGCGTCGCCACGCTACGCGTTGCCATGCCCGAGGCGCTCCCCCACGAGCTCGAGCGGCTGCGCTTCGGGCCCGAGCGCGCGCTCCACGACAAGCTCTTCGCGCGCTTCGGCCTCGACGTCCTGATCGACCACTTCGTGGGCTCGGGCGGGGTGCGGCCGGCCTACGACCTGGTGATCGGCTCTCAGCTTCGCCTCACCCCGCTCCTGGCCCCGCGCCTCACCGGGCTGCTCGACGAGGCCAAGATTGCGCTCGGCTTCCACGAACCGCTCGAGCTCTTCGTCACCCAGGCGGCCGAGGTGAACGCGAGCGCGATCCACTCGCTCGGCCCCGCCGTCCCCCACGTGGTCTCGCTCACGAGCGCCCTCGTCGAGCGGATGAACGACGACGAGCTCCGCTTCGTGCTGGGTCACGAACTCGGGCACCTCTCCTGGCGCCACTACCGGGCGCGCCTGGCGGTGGCGGCGTTCGGTGCCGACGCCGACGGCGAGAGCAAGGCCCCGCCGCTTCTCGTCCGCCGGCTCGAGAGCTGGGACCGACTCGCCGAGATCAGCGCCGACCGCGCCGGTCTGGTCGTCGCCGGCGGCAAGCTCGAGGCCGCGGTGAGCGCGTTCTTCAAGATCCAGAGCGGCCTCGGTCCCGAGCACCTGCGCTTCGACATCCAGGCCTTCCTCGACCAGCTGACCGCGCTGCAGCAGCTCGAGCGGCGCGAGCTGCTCGCGCGCTTCAGTCACCCTGCCACGCCGATCCGGGTCCGCGCCCTCGACCTCTTCCGCGACGCCGAGGCGCGCCGCGTTCCCCTCGACGCCGTCGATCGCGAGGTCGACGCGCTCGCGCGACTCATGGACTACGCCCCGAGCGAGCCGCTCGATCTGCACATGCGTGATCTCGTGCTCTCCGCAGGGCTGCTCGTGGCCCACGCCGGCGACCACGCGATCGAGGAGAACGAGTGGAACGTGCTCGCCCAGCTCCTCTTGCCCTACTCCGCCGATCCCGAGCTCGAGGTGCAGCGCATCGGCTCGACCGAGCGCGCCGAGGAGCTCCTCGCCGAGACCGCAGCCTGGCTCGAAGAGAACGCCGGTGAGGAGCGCTTCGTCGCGCTGCGGCTCATCGCCAACGTCGCGGCGATCGACGGCCGCTACTCCGAGGCGGAGCTCGCGGTGCTCCATCGCACCGCGGCGCTGCTCGATGTGCCACCGAAATCGGCCGACGCCATTCTCTACGAGGTCCTCGCCGATCACCTGCAGACCCAGGCGGTGCGCGGCGCACCGGTGCCGACCCTGAAGGTCGATCGCTGAGCGGGGCTTCAACCAGGCAGAAGCCGCACCAGCTCGGGCACGAGCCGAGCGCGGAAGGCGGGATCCTCGGCCAGGTCCTGCCGCACCTCGAGCTCCATCGCCCGTCGGCCGTGCCGGTCGGCGTGGGTCTGGGCGACGTGGATGAGGCCGGCCTTGCCGCTCCACGGCTCGTTGGGGCGGCAGTCGTGGCCCGAGGCTCGCAGCGCCGCGACCCAGGCCGCGCCGAGCGCGTCCTCGCGGTCGAAGAGGATCCCCAGCTCGACCTGACGCGGCTGCCCCTCGTAGAGCGGAGTGAAGGTGTGCACGGCGAGCACGATCGGCGCCGCGCACGCTGCCACCGCGCCATCGACCGCCGCGTGGAAGGGCCGGTAGAAGCCCGCGAGGCGACGCTCCCGCTCGGCCTCGTCGAGGGCCTGATTGAGCATCACCGGCGCGCCCTCGGCCTCGGCACGGAAGAGCGTCGGGCTCTCCTCGGGCCGGTTCGGATCGACGAGCAGCCGGCTGAAGGTGGCGAGCACCGCCGGGGCGCCGAGCGCCGCGGCGAGCTCGAGGGTGATGGCCCGCGCGCCGAGGTCGTAGGCCCAATGCGTGCCGACGAGGCGGCGGTCCGCGTCGGGCCAGCACCAGCCCGCGGGCAGGGCCTCGGAGGCGTGTTCGCAGGTCAGCAGCACCGGCGCGTCCGCGCGCCCCGGGACGAGCTCGACCGCCGTCACATCGAGGCCGAGGGGCCCTTGGCGGCCTCGGGGCGCCGCACCGCGAGCTGGATGAGCTGGCGCAGGCTCGGCCCGTCCTCGTTCTCCAGCTTGGGCAGGCAGCGCTCCATGTCCCGCACGATCGGCGAGAGGCCCTTGCGGAGCGCCGCGCGGTCGCTCGCCTCGTCGTAGGCGAGCCGGTCGGCGTCGAAGGCGATGTGCCAGTCGCGCAGGCCCGTCGCCTCGGAAAAGCGCGCGACCTCGTCGGGCCCGATCGACTTCAGCGCCCGGCACAGCAGCTCCACCACGACCTCCTGCGCCGAGGCGTAGTTCCGCTCCATCACCGCGAGCGTCTCGTCGGGGCTCCGCCGGTTCGTCAGGTCGATGTGCAGGTCGGCCAGGCGCGAGGGGAACTGCGGCAGCGGCAGGAAGTCGCCCTTCGCGGTGCCCGGCGCGATGTGCGCCCAGGTCTTGAGGATCGCCTGGGCCTTCAGGTTGAGCTGGTAGAACTTCTTGTGCAGCGCGCGGAAGCGCCGGTGCTCGGCCGGGTCCACCGCGAAGCAGCGGTTGAAGAAGTAGGGGCAGATGAACGACCAGTAATGGAAGTTGTCCCAATAGAGCTTCGCCGGCAGCACCGCGGGCGCGCCGTTGATGTGGCTGTGGCCGCGGAAGGTCGAGGTCGTCACCTCGGTGAAGCCGAGGAAGAATTCGTCGTACCCCTTCACCCGCTCGGCGAAGGTCGCGGCGTCCTCCCGCGTCACGAGGCTCGCCCGCACCAGCTCGGTGGCGAGCGAGGCGGCCATGCCGATCAGATCGGAGCCCGGCGAGTAGAGCGGGTCGACGAAGACCGCCGCCTCGCCGATGCACGCCCAGCGCGCCGTCGAGAAGACCTTCTCCGAGGTGTACGCGTAGCGGCGCAGCACCAGGAAGTCGTCCATCGGCAGGTCCTTGATGTGCTCGTACACCACCGGCTCGTGCTTCTGGATCCACGCCAGCGCCGTCTCGGGCCGGGCGAAGGTCTCGAAGGGGTGATGCTCCTCGCCCGCCACGATGCCGAGCGAGTGGTGCCCGGTCGAGAGCGGGATGATCCAGAACCAGTAGCCCTTGCCGCAGAGGTGGTTCGTGCTGAGCCACCGCTTGTGATCCACGTCGCGGGCGTGCCAGCGCGCCTCGCTCTTCGGCACGAGGTCGGCGACGTCGATGCGGAGCGGCACCCGGAACCAGGCCGCCGAGTGGTAGTGCCCGCTGTCGCGGCTCAGATCGAGCTTCTTCTGGATGAGCCTCCGGCGGCCGCTCGCGTCGATGACGAAGCGCGCGGCCAGGTGCAGCTTGCGGCTGCCGCCCTCGATCTTCTGCGCGGCGCGGACCTGGTGCAGCGCGTCCGAGCCCTCCTCGGCGAGCTCGACCTGGAACACCGACGCGCCCTCGAAGAGGGTCGCGCCCGCGGCCTCGATCATCCCCCGGAGATCGTCCTCGAAGCGCCCGCGGTCGAGCTGGAAGCTCGGCACGACCGGCTGCTCGCTCGGCCCGATCTCGCGGCGCATCGCGAGCGGCCCCTGGGTGTCGCCGACGAAGTAGCGCAGGCCGAACTTCGTGAGCTGGCGCTGGTCGAGGTAGCTGCGCAGGCCGAGCACGCTCTCGAACCAGTGCGCGCCGATCTCCACCGACGACTCGCCGACCTTGAACGCGGCGTCGGGCAGAGGACGCGCCGTGGGCTCGACGACCGCGACGCTCAGCTCGGGCATCTGCCGGCGGAGGTGGAGCGCGCAGGTGAGGCCGGCGAGGCCGCCGCCCATGATCACGACGTCGAAGTGCTGCATGCGGCCGGGAGTATGCCGGGCGGCTCCGAGGGCTCAAGCATTCGGCCCCGCGCCCGTCCGCCCTGCGCCGCCCTCCGCGTGAGGTCCCGCTCGGCCCTGTGCAGCGCCTGGCCAGCATCCGCACAGGTGGCAAGCCCGGAGCACCTCTGATAAAGCCGCGCCCCTCGGGAGAGTTTCGGCCATTCGGCCGGCCCGGAAAGCGAGAACAGCGTGGCCCAGGTTCCCGTCCCCAGCCGAGACGAAGTGTTCGCGAAGATCACCGAGATCCTCGCCGACTCGTTCGAGCTCGACCCCAAGAAGATCCAGCCGGGCTCGACCCTCTACGACGAGCTCGACCTCGACTCGATCGACGCGATCGACATCTTCACCCAGCTGCGCGAGCTGACCGGCCGGAGGCCCGACCCCGCCGACGCGCGGAAGGTCCGCACGGTGGACGAGCTCATCGATTTCGTCCTCGGAGAGATCGACAAGACGAACCGCGGCGTGCCCGAGGGCCCGGCGCAGCCGCCGACGCCCGAGCAGCTCCGCGACTCCGAGAAGAAGGACTGAGCCGGTCCGGTCGGGGCCTTCATGCGTCGCGTCGTCATCACCGGGATGGGCGTGGACTCGCCGATCGGCGTGGGCCTGCCCGCGAACGTCGCCTCGCTGAGGGCGATGCAGGGCGGCATCCGCCCCATGCCCGAGTGGGGGAAGATCCCCGACCTGCACACCCGGATCGGCGGTCCGGTGCGCGGCATCGACCTCTTCGCCCACTACCCCCGCCGCAAGCGGCGCACGATGGGGCTCGTGGGCTTGCTCGCGATGCACGCCGCCGACGAGGCGATCGCCCAGGCGGGGCTCACCGAGGCCATCCTCGGCAACAAGCGCTGCGGCGTGGCCTACGGCTCGACGACCGGCAGCTCGCACGCGCTCGAGGACTTCTGCGGGCCGCTCTTCACCCAGCACACGATGCGGGGCCTGGACTCGAGCAGCTACCTCAAGTTCATGACCCACACCTGCGCCGCCAACCTCGCCTCGACCTACGGGATCCGCGGCCGGGTCATCCCGGCGATCAGCGCCTGCACCAGCGGCAGCCAGTCGATCGGCTACGCCTACGAGGCCATTCGGGGCGGCGCGCAGGACGTGATGATCGCGGGCGGCGCCGAGGAGCTGCACTACGCGACCGCGGTGACCTTCGATCTGCTCATGGCGACGAGCGTCCGCTACAACGAGCAGCCCGAGCTGTCGCCGCGGCCCTTCGACACCCGGCGCGACGGCCTCGTGATCGGCGAGGGCGCCGGCACCATCGTCCTCGAGGAGCTCGAGCACGCGCTCGCGCGGGGCGCCCGGCCGCTCGCCGAGCTCGTCGGCTTCGGGACGAACTGCGACGGCCTGCACATCACCGCCCCGAGCGAAGAGGGCATGCGCGGCGCGATGGAGCTCGCGCTCGAGTCGGCCAAGCTGCGCGCGGCCGACGTCGACTACGTGAACATGCACGGCACCGCCACCGAGGTCGGCGACATCGCCGAGAGCAACGCGACCTTCGCGCTCTTCGGCCGCCCCATCCCGGCGAGCACCCAGAAGAGCTACACCGGCCACACCCTCGGGGCGTGCGGCGCGATCGAGCTCATCTTCTCGGTGGCGATGATGCGCGAGGGCTTCCTCGCCGCGAACCGCAACCTCGACGAGCTCGACCCGCGCTGCGGCAAGCTCGGCTACGTGCGCGAGACGACCGAGGCCCGGCCCCGCGTCGTGATGACGAACAACTTCGCCTTCGGCGGGGTGAACACGTCGATCGTGCTCCGCGCGATCGACGGCTGAGCCGTGACGGGCTGGCCGAAGGGTCCCTTCCCCGAGAAGTGGACCTTCGCCGCGGTGCAGAAGCGGCTCGACGGCGCGTGGGACGAGCCGGGGCGGGCGGCGGCGTGGCACGCGCTCCTCGCCTCGGGCGCGAGGCCGCTGCCGCCCACCGACGACGTCTTCGTGCGACCGTTCGCGGGCGGCCTCGACGATTCCCGCACCGCCCTCGTCGAGGCCGGCTGCACGGTCTTCGCGCACGCCGAGCCGGGCGCGGTGCCCGTACCCGGAGCGTTCGTCGCGCTGCCCACCGTCGACCTCTTCGACGCGCTCGTCGCCCTCGGGGTGGCCGGTCCCCACCACGGGATCGGCAACCGCACCATCGTACGCTTCCTGCTCCAGGCGCGGCCCATGGCGAGCTTCTCCGTGCTCGTGGCGGGGGAGGATCTGCTCGAGCTCGAGATGAATGCGCGCGGCGAGGAGAGCGCGACGCTGCTCGCCGAGCGGCTGCCCCACGTCGCCCCGACGCTCGACCGCGCCGGCCTCCGCGAGCGGCTCCTCGAGGGCACGCGCCTGCGCCTCGACTGGTCGCCGCCGCGCTGAGACCCGCCTCCGCGTCGGGCCCTTGCCGCTTCACCGGCTCTCGGGGTGCGGCGTGGGGGCGGCGCTCCCGCGCCGTGCCATCGGCGACCCTGGTATCGTTGGCCGATGGCGCAGATCAGCTGCCCCGCGTGCAGCGCGCGGATCCCGAGCAAGGACGTGGACCTCGCGAGCAAGCTGGCGAAGTGCGTCTGCGGCGAGGTCTTCGACTTCACCTCGCAGGCCGGCAGCGAGACCGGCGCGGTCGGCGTCGATCGCCGCCGCGATCTCGCACCGCCCGCTGGCCTGACCGTAGAGGTGGCGGGAGCGAAGGTGACGAGCTCGGAGGGCTACCGCGTCGCCGACGTTCCGCCGGGCGGAAGACGCGTGCTGACGCGCCGCTGGTTCGAGCCGCCGGCCCTCTTTCTCCTGTTCTTCTGCATCGCCTGGGACTCGTTCCTGGTGTTCTGGTACGCGAGTGCGTTCGGGAGCGTCGCGACCGGCGACGGCCTCCCAGCGGGCTCGGGCTTGCTCATGAGCGTCTTTCCCATCGCCCACCTCGCCGTCGGCGTCGGCCTCACCTACTGCACCGCGGCGCTCTTTCTGAACCGCACCACCATCGAGCTCGACGGTCGCACCGCGCGGGTCCGGCACGGACCGCTCTTCTGGCGGGGCGCGGGCGATCACCCGCTCGACCGTCTCCGCGGCGTGTACGTGAAGCAGGACGAGAACGTGCACCGCAACCGCCCGGCCCTCTGGTCGGTCTTCCTCGACGCCGAGCACCACGCCGCGGTTTTGCTCGTGGCCCGGCTGGGCAGCGAACGCCAGGCCCGCTGCATCGCCGCGCACGTGGCCGAGCACGCCGGCGTCGGCGGCCCGTGACGCCCTTCGATCCGCTCCTTCGCCGGCGCCGCGCTCACTCGGCGACGTTCACGTCCAGCAGGGAGGGCCCGGTCAGCGCGCCGTCGGGTCGCACCGCGATCCGGTCGCGTCCGGGCGGCAGCGTCGTGGCGATCCGCGCCTCGGTGTCCTCCCCGCCGTCGTCGTCCTCGGCGATGCGCGTCCAGCGCTCGCCGTCCCGGCGGTCGAGCTCGAGGTTGGAGTGGGTTTCGAGCACCACCGGAAGGCCCGGCACCGCGCCGGTCGAGCGCGCGGGGGACGCCGTCACCATCGCGGCGGCGCCATCTCCACGCTCATCGCCCGCCGGCGATCCGCACCGCGCCGACGAGGGTCCCATCGAGCGCGCCGCTCGGTCCGGTGTCTTCGGCGGTGGGACCGCCGGGCTCCTCGAACGTCCAGAGGCCGACCGTGTCGGAGTCGGAGGCGACGATCGCCGGCGGCTCGAAGACCTCGCCGGCGTAGCGGGCGGACCGGCTCAGCCGCACGTCGTCGAGCTCACCGAGCAAGCGCCCGAAGTACCGCGAGCCGGCATCGTCGGGGCTGCGGGTGTGGCCGATCAAGAGCCGGTACTCGGGGTGGAGCGAGGCGCGTGGATCGTCGGGGCGCCAGGTGACGTCGGAGGGGGCCGTGGCGGCCGCTTCGAGCTTGCCGTCGAGGTACAGGCGCACCTGCCGGCCCTCGACCACCCCGGCCACGTGGTGCCAGCGGGCCACGTCGGGGCGCGTGTTCGAGACGAGCTCGACGAGGCCGGTCCGGCTGGTGGCGTCGTCGGTGCGGACCTCGAAGCGCACGCGGCCGTCGTCGCCGTACGAGTAGCCGAGGGTGTAGTCCCCGAGGTTGGCCCGCCGCGTGAGCAGGTAGGCGCGCTCGAACGTGTCGGCGCTGTCCGGCCGGAACCACAGCTCGACGGTGAAGCGGTCGCCGATCGGACCGAGCTCGGCGTTGCGCGGCAGCTCGACGCCGTCGCCATCGCCGTCGAGGCGGAGCACCTGCGAGGGACCGGGCGGCGCATCGGGCGGTGGGCTGTCGGGACGGGTCGGCGCATCGCGCGCTGCATCGACCGGCGCATCGAGCGGCGCGTCCGCCGCGGCGTCGGGGTGGGGCGCGGGCGGCGGGCTGCAGGCCCCGAGCGCGAGCAGCACCCACCACCGACCGCCGTGCGTCCCCGGCCCGAACATCGCCCTGGTGTAGCGCGGCGCGTTCTCGGTGCCGCGCGGATCGGCCGCTCCGCCCGGCGCAGGTGGCGGCTCAGGGGACCGCGGCGGCCGCGAGCGCCCGCACCCGGCCGCGGAGCAGGCTGGAGGGGTGCTCGCGCTCGAAGGTGCCCGCGGCGCGGCCGGCCTCGGTCAGGCGCCCGGCGCCGACCAGGGCCTCGATCGCCAGCGCGTCGCGATCCTCGGCGAGCGCCCCGGCCGGAAAGCGCCGGCGGTGGGCGGCCAGGCCGGCGAGCGCGGGCTCGAAGCGCCCCTCGGCGACGTCGGCGCGGGCCGCGTCGATCAGCCGACGCTCGGCGGCCAGGTCGGAGCCCTCCTCGGCCTCGGGCCCGGGGCTCCCAGTCCGAGCGAGGTCGGAGTCCTCGCGGGCGCTCTCGCCGTCCCGGGGTGGCCTCGGCGCCCCCGGCTCGGCGGTCGGCACGTCCTCGCGCGCGCTCGCGGCGGCCCGGTCCTCGGCGGCGCGGGCAGGGTCGGGCCGGGTGTCGGGCTCGGAGCGCGCCGCGACGACGGCGCTCGGTGCGGCCGCGGGCGGCGCCGCTGCGGTCGCGAAGGGCGCGGTGCCGGTGAGGGCGGCGTGGCCGAGCGCGCCGAGGACCACCCCGACGAGGCCCGAGGCGACGAGCGCCCCGAACCCCGCGGCCGCCGCGCCCGCGGCGCCGGGCCGGGGCGCTCCGCCTCCGCCGCCCGCTGCGCCCGAGCCTCCCTCGGGGCCGGCCGGCGCGCCGAGTCGCTTTCGCACCGCGTCGCGGATCGCTCGCTCCGCTGCAGGATCGAGTCCGGGCCGCGCCCGCTCGGCGCGGTACGCGGCCTCGAGCTCGGGCGGCACGGGGGTTTTTTCCTCGCCGCTCATCGCTCCCCCCGCGTGAGGTCGAGGAGGGCCGCCGCGAGCTCGCTCCGCGCGACGCGCAGACGCGAGTATCCCGTGTTCAGCGGGATCTCGAGGATGGCGGTGGCCTCGGGCATGGTGAGCTCTTCGAGATCGACCAGGGTGACGATGGCCCGCTTGTCGAGGTCGAGGCGGTCCATCGCGGCGAGCAGGAGCGAGCGACGGTGGGCTTCTTCGAGGCGGTCGTCGGCGCCAGGCTGCGGATCGGCCGGCTCGTGTTCCAGGGTGACGGAGGGGCGGCGGTTGGACGAGCGCTTTCGATGGTCGCTCGCCATCCGGTAGGCAAAGCCGAAGAGCCAGGCGCGGAGCGAACGCGCCGGATCGAAGTCCCCCCAGCGCCGGTGCACGGCGATGAGGAGCTCCTGGGTGACGTCGTCGAGATCGGCCTCGCGGACCCCGAGGCGGCGCAGTTGTCTGTGCACCCACGCGACCTCGGGCCCCACTCGGTCCCAGAACGGTTCGGGGTGGCTCATCGGAACGGGCGTGGCACGCGACCTGTACTTGGACGCGGGCGGCAGAATCCGTCGCGGATCATTCGAACCATGCCGCCGCCCCCGCGGTGAAGGCCCCGGCGACCGGCTCCGCGCGCCAGATCTCCGCGCCGCCGACGCGCGCTTCGGGGACGAGCACGGGCACGTCGAGTGCGGCGTCGGCGGTGAGCCGCAGCCACGGCCAGGGCGCCCAGGACAGGCCTGCCGAGGCCCCCACGCCGGCGACGAGCGCCTCGGCGCGCGAGCCCGGCAGCGTGGCGGCGCTGCGCGCCACGAGGCCATGGCCGCAGAGCGTGAGGACCTCGACGTGGCCGCAGGCGAGGAGGGCACCGCCGCCCCAGGCGACCGAGCCCGCCGCCCCCTCGAGCGGCGAGGCCAGCGGGGTGTCGAGCGCGAAGCGCGCCTCGGCGCGCAGGCTCCAGGCGCGCTGGCCGATCCCGACGCCCGCCCGCACGAGGAGCGTCGGCGCGGGCGTCCAGCCGAGCAGAACGCCGAGCGAGGCGGCGACGTGCACGCCGACCGGTTCGGGCCGCGGCAGAGCGAGCGCTTCCGGGACGGGCGCGGCGGGGGGCTCGGCGGCAGGCAGCGCTTCGGGCGCCGGCGCGGCCGGCTCCTCGGTCGGTGCTTGCTCCGGCGCGCGCGGCGGGTCGTCGGCTGGCGGCTCCTCGACCGGCGCGTCCTCGGGCTCGGGCGCACGCGGCCCGACGAGCACCGAGAGCAGCACGGCGATCGACTCGACGACCTCTCCGCACGCGCGGTCGCGGAGCGAGCGCTCCCCCAGCACCTCGCCCTCCCGCACGACCGAGACCTCGGCCAGGTGCACGCCGCGGCGGGCGTCGAGGCGCACGACGACCCGGGTCGGCGCGTCGGGCACGAAGACGCTGCGGCCGGCCCGCGCCTCGACCCAGCCGCGCAGCTCGTCTTCGCTCGGGCAGCCGGTCGCGGCCGGCCCGCGCACCACGATCAGGCTCACCGCCCCCGGGGACAGCGCGAGCGCCGCCTCGGACGCCTGCGCCGCGGCGGGTCCGGCCGAGAGCAGCGCGAGCAGCCCCAGCGCGCCGAGCAAGCCCGGCGGCAGGACACATCCGGGCCGCTGGCCTGCCCCGGGCCAGCCGCGAAGAACGGGGACCACGCCCACGGCGCGAAGGTATAGCCGGCCGAGCGCCGGGGTCACGCCCGTCCGGCGCGGCGGGCTTCCCGTTGCCCACCGCGCGCCGCCCGCCGAGCGAGGCCAGCGCGGCCCGCGACCCAGGCGCGCCCTGCCGCGCAGTCGGGGGCAGATCGGCTAGAGTCCCGCGCATGCCTCGGGAGGCATCCCTCGCACGGCCCTCGCTGTTCGGCGTCCTCGCGCTTGCGGCGTGCACGGCGCCGCTCGACCTCGACCCGCCCGGTACGTGCGGCGGCGTGCCGTGCGACGCGGGCCTCGACGTGCTCGCCGACGCGCCGCCGCCGGCCTGCCCGTGCAGCGACGGCAGCTGCGGCACCGAGTGCGGCGGCCTCTGCCTGCCGCGCCGCTACGAGACGCGGACGATGCGGGTCGGCCGCGAGCCCCGCTGGACCTTCCTCGAGGACCTCGACGACGACGGCTTCGACGACCTCGTCGTGCCCATCCAGCTCGATAGCCGGCTCGACATCGCGTGGGGCGCCGCGGACGGAGTGCCGAGCCTCGCCACTTCGCTGCCGGTCGGCCGCCTCGGCCCCGGCACGACCTTCCTCGACTACGACGGTGATGGCCTCCGCGATCTGCTCTCGGTCGTGCAGCCGAGCATCCCGGGCAGCTCGTTCTTCCTCCGGATCGTGCGCCGCCGCGAGGGCCGCATCTTCGACCCGCTCGCGTGGATCGAGCAGCCCGGCCAGCCGATGTGGGTCGGGGCGCTCGACGCCGACCGCGACGGGCGCGACGACGTCGCGGTGCGCCTCGTCGCCGACGACTGCGTGGCGATCCGTCTCTCGACCGACACCGGCCTCGGCCCGCAGCGCTGCATCACCCCCTACGCCCAGCCCGACGAGCGCGAGCGCATCGCCGGCGGCGATGTCGACGGCGACGGCATCGACGAACTCTTCGAGACCCGCGCCTCCGTCGGCGGCCTCGAGCTCTACCGGCACACCCTCGCGCCCGACGGCTCGGTCCTCCGCAGCGACCTCGTCCCGCCCCCCGAGGGCCTCGAGCTCCGCGTCTTCGACCTCCGCGACCTGAACCACGACGGCCGCGCCGAGGTCATCTTCTTCTCCGGCCCCGGCCCCTCGACCGAGGCCCACATCCTCACCCCCTCCGGCGAGCTCTGCACCATGCCCGGCGGCTTCGCGATCAAGGACGAGCTGAGCCCCGAAGAGATCGACGGCATCGGCGACTTCGACGGCGACGGCATCCTCGACCTCGCCGGCCTCACCACCTGCTCGTTCTGCAGCGGCCTGACCTACCTGCATCTAGGCCGAGGCGAGTGAGCGCCTCCGCCGATCAGCGCGCGGCGTAGTGCAGAGCGACCTCGGCCGCCGTGAGTGCCCGCGGATAGATCGCGACGTCGTCGAGTGCGCCGGTGAAGGGTGCCGGTGCGCTCTCCACGCGCGCGCCGAGGCCCACTCGGCCGGTGGCGAGCACAGGAGTCGTCGAGCCCGTGGTGCCGACCAGAACTCCGTTTCGGTAGAGCCGCATCGTCCCCGACTCGTACGTTCCGACGATGTGCTCGACCGCGCCCTCGACACAGGCGAAGCGCACGGTGTTCCAGCCGAACCCGGTCGTGCTCGCGATCTCGAACGCCACCTCGCCGAGCGACACCCACACGCCCCAGCCTTGGTAACCTTCTCCGTGCCGCATCGCGTAGAACGATCCTGGCGCGCTGTAGTCGCAGTTGTCGACCCGGATCCAGGCCTCGACGCTGAACGCGGGGGTCACGAGCGTCGGATCGGCCGGCGCCACGAAATAGCCCGCACTCGAGAACCCCGACGCATTGCCGCTGCTCGCGTGCAGCCCGGTGACGTCCTGCGCCACGGTCCCGCCCGTCGCCGTGGCCACGCGGCCCCCGATCACGTCGGTGATGACCGTGCCGCTCCGCTCTTCCATAGGCCAGTACGCGGTGGCGCCGAGCGCCCGCACCAGTCCGGCGTAATCGACCAGGCCGCATTCGCCCACGTACACGTTCGTGCGGGCCGCGTCCGGAGCGCTGTTCACCAGGTCCGCGACGCCGTCCCCGTTGACATCCCCCGTCGCCACGTGACCGAAGCGGCTCGTCCGACTCGACGCCCACCGCTCGGTCAGCGCCGCCCCCGCGACGTCGAGCAGGCGGGTGGGACCTGCCTGGCAGGACACCGCGAGCGTCGGCCGACCGTGGCTCTCCGCTCGCCATGCGAGTGAGTGCGGAACGCAGCCGGTGTACACGGGACCGTCCGAGAACGTGAAGGCGCCGTCGTTTCGGTACAGTCGAACGGCACCCACGAAGTCCGCGACAGCGAGGTCCAGGTCGCCGTCTCCGTCGTAGTCGGCCGGCTCGATCGCATATCCGCTTCCTGATCCGGCGCCCCACGCGCTCGTCAGGCTCCCGCCATCGTTTCGGAACGCGGTGACAGTGCGGGCGCCCGCCGAGCTGATGGCGACCTCCATGCCGACGAGCAAGTCCACGTCGCGGTCCCCGTCGAGGTCGGCCCAGCGGGCGTGCACGGCGTGGCCCGACACCGGCGCGAGCCATGCCGAGACGAACCGGAACGCACCATCGTTCCGGTACACCCTGGATCGTCCGCCCGAGCCGACCGCAACCGCGACATCGAGGTCGCCGTCCCCGTCGTAATCGCCCCAATCGCCTCGTCCGTGATTCTCGCGCTCTGCCGAAGTCCAGGCCACCGAGAGCACGCCGCCGTCGTTCCGGAACACCCGCACTGGGCCCCCGCTGTAGTGGGCCACGAGGAGGTCCGGATCCCCGTCGTTGTCTGCGTCGCCGAACCGGAGCCCGGCGACCTCACCTGTGGACGAACCGTCGAAGAGCGTCTGGCTCACCGCCCACGATCCGGTGCTGCGGCTGGCCATGCGAACCCGGCCGTCCAGGTACCCGATGGCGATCTCGTCCCGGGCATCGCCGTCGAGGTCTCCGAGCGCGACGTGCCTCGGGTTGGCGGTGCTTTCCTGCCAGTCGTCGACGAAGCTTGCCGTCGAGCCGCAAGCATCGCACGAGGCCGCGCCCCACGTGACGCCCCCGGACAGCGTCGCGTCGTTCGTTCCGGTGACGTCGTCGGCGAGCGTGCCCATCCCGTCGTCGAGCGGCCAGAACGCGCGGGTCGATGCGTCGCTCGCGTAGGTCCGGTTCGGCGTGAACGCGCCGGTGTAGCGGCGGCCATCCGAGACCCGCAGCAGCCGCATGTCGCCGTCGAAGTACCGGTAGGCCGGCGACGACTCGGTGACCTCGCGGCCGATGTCCGTGCCGCCGCTCGTCGGCAGCGGGTTGCGACCGGCGTTCCCTTCGAACGTCATGGGGTAGGGCGTTCCGTCGACGAAGACCGTCATGCTCCCGGCCGTCGCGTAGCCCGCGCCGTTGTACGTGTAGGCCACGTGGTGCCAAGAGCCGAGCACGAGCGGGCTCGCGCGCGACGTGATGAACCAGGAGTTGTGGGCGGTGTGCTGCACCACGACGTCCCGCTGGGTAGCTCGGGCGGTGAAGCTCAGCCTCCCGATGCTGACGATCGGGCGGTCCGCCGTCGCGTCCAGCCGGATCCACGCCTCCACGGTGTGGGGCACGTCAGGCAAGTTGAACGAGCCAGCCCGCAGCAGGCCCGTCCCGTCGAACGATGCGTACCCACAGGACTCGTCGGCGCACAGGGCCGAGCAGCCATCGCCGTCGAGGGTGTTCCCGTCGTCGCAGGACTCGGTCCCGCCCACGATGCCGTCGCCGCATCGCACCGCGCAATTTCCAGCGTCACAACTCTCGCCTGTTCCGCAGTCGGTCAACGGGCCGTAGCCGAAGCCGTCGGCGGCGCAGAGCTGGGTCGAGTCGGCGTCGAGGCAGCTCGGGGTGCCCGGGACGCAGACCCAAGAGCGGCACATCCCGTCCGCGGGGTCGCAGCCACTCGCAGCGCCGCAGTCCATCGGGGGCTCGTGGCCAAGTCCATCGGCCGAACAGACCTCGACCGTGTCGGCGTCGAGGCAGCTCGGGGTGCCGGGGACGCAGACCCAAGAGCGGCACATCCCGTCCGCGGGGTCGCAGCTGTTCCCGCTGCCGCAGTCCATGGGCGCGTCGTACCCGAATCCATCGGCGGAGCAGACCTGGACCGAGTCGGCGTCGAGGCAGCTCGGGGTGCCGGGGACGCACACCCAGGTGCGGCACGTTCCGTCTGCGGGATCGCATCCGCTCCCGCTGTCGCAGTCGGTCGGGGCGCCGTAGCCCAGCCCATCAGCCTCGCACACCTCGGACGCCGTGCGGCCTGCGCACCGCGCCTCGCCCGGCGTGCAGATGCGCGCGTCGGGGGCGGCGGTGTCGGGCGTGTCCGGCGTCGTCGGGGCGTCTGTCGCGGCGGGCGCGTCGCGCCTATCCGACGCGTCGGGCAGCTCCTCGCCCGGAGCCAGCGGCACGCACCCCGCCAGGGTCGCGAGCACGCCGAGGTGCAGAGAGACTGCGGACCGACTCGAAGGACGAAGCAGGGCCATGAGGTTCCTCGGTGCAGGGGCGCGCCCCACTGGCGCGCGGACTCGTCGGCGGCTCAGAACACGCCGCGGCAGGTGAGACCCCAGCTCGTGCCGACCGCGGGCGCGCAGGCTACCCGGGCGCTTCCGGCCTCCTCCGACCCACTGGACGCCGTGTCGACACCCAGCAGAACGGCACCGGTGGTCACGAGGACGCCGCCGCCGATCAGCGTGCCGATCGCCACGCTCTCCCAGGTCACGGCGGCATCGTAGCGGCCACCGCACACCTCGCTGCGCGTCCGACCGGGCTCGAGGCAGCCAGGACCGTTGAACGTCTCGGCCTCGGCGTTCCGGAGGGCGAGCGCCGCGGCGGAGACGCCCAGGCCCGCGACGCCGAGCCCGAGCGACGTCCAGCCCAGCGGGCCGAGGACCGAGCCTCCTGTCTCGGAATCGCTGACCTCGTCGGCCGCGGGGACCGAATGCAGGGTGTCAGGCCCGGCGCTGCCGTCATCCGGCCCATGGTCATCGGCAGCGCCAGGCATCGCGACGCTCGATCCGTCGGCGCCGATTGCCGTGGTGGTTGCCAGTTCGTCCTGGTCCGCGGGCGCGCTGTCTTCTGCCGCATCTCCGGCGGGGGAGGTCGAGGCACCCAGAATGCGTCGCAGGGCCGCGACCCTCCCCTCGACCTCGCGCCGGTTCTCTGCATCCGGCATCTCGACCAAGTACCGTTCGAAGGCCTCAAGGGCCTCCCGGTCCATCCGGACGCGGTCGGCCGCTTGTCCGATGTTGTAGAGCAGGGCCGGCTCGTGACTGAGGTCGTAGGCCTCGCGAAAGCGTGCCAGTGCCACCTCGAACCGACCGTCGTTGAAGGCGCGGGCTCCAGCCTCGAAGAGAAGCCGCGCCTCTTCGTCGCTGCGCGCTTCTTCTGGCGCCTGCGCTCGGGTCGGACTGACTGGGCAGAGGCAACTCGTGACGACCACGCCGAGCACCATCGAGACCAGGCGAACGCGCTGCTCGCCTGCGCTTGCGCTCAGGAAACCAGAGAGATGGGTGAAGGGATAGGGCATCGCGGCGCCGCCACGGAGCCCCCCTGCTCCGTAGCCAGCGATGCCCCTTGGAGGTGCTCGCCGGCTTCCGTGTGAGCGGGCACACGATGGTTTGTCGTGGACGAGCCAACGGCCTGCACGGGTGCGTTCGCGCTCCCGTCCGCAGGAGGTCTCCGTGAACGATCCCCAGCAGCCCGGGCCGCCCCGGGCACCGTCCGTGGCCGTGTTCTCGCCCGGAGCGGTGAGCCGGCCGTCGGCGCTCGGCGCGCCGGCCGCCACGTCAGGCCTGCCGCACGCCGCTCCCCAGGCGGGCTCCTCGCCGACGGCAGCGATGCCGTCGATGCCCCCTGCTGCGGCCTACGCTTCGTCCTCGGCGACTCCGTCGATGCCCCCTGCAGCGGCTCCGTCGCAGTCTCCGGCAGCGGAACTCCTGCCCGTGCCTCCCGCGGCTGTGTCGCAACCGCCAGCCTCGCCCGTCGCCGCGGGCGGGCCGGTCGCTCCCGGGGCGGTGTTCTCCTTCGCGGCGCTCATCGACGCGCTCGCGCCCGAGTCCGCCGACGAGCTCTACCGGGTCGCGGGTCCGGCGGTGTCGGTCACGACCGGGGGCGTCGGCGGTCGCACGGCGATCGGCGCGCCGGTCACCGTGCTGCACCGCTCGGGCATCGCGACCGGTCTCGTGCTCGGCGGCATCCCCTACGCGCTGAGCATCCTGCGCTCGATGCACAGCGAGTGGTCGTTCGTGCCGGCGCGCGGCACCGAGCTGGTGCGCCTCTCCGTGATCGAGCGGGTCGCCTACCGCCGCGCCCTGCCGGCCCTCCTTGCGGGCCTTGGCGTCGGCCTGTCGATCGTGCTCGGCGGGATGCTCTTCGGTGCTCTGCTCGGAGCGGTCTCGGTATCCCTCCTCGCGCTCGTCCCTCTCGTCTTCTTCTTCTCGGTCGTCACCGCCTGGCTGCTCGGCAACTACGTGGTGCTCCGCGGCCTGCGGGCGCTCGGCACCGAGCTCTTCGCCACCACCGTGCGGATCGAGCACGGCTTTCCGGCCAAGACCCCGCTCCTCGAGGTGGCGGTGCAGGGGAGCGCGCAGCCGGTGCTCACCTCGGTCGAGCCGCTCCTCGAGAAGCTCGGCGCGGTCACGCCGTGGCGGCACGTGCACATGCCCGGCGGCGGCACGCCCGCGCTGCTCGTCCAGCGGGACGGGGAGGCGCGCCGATGAACTCCCCGCTCCACACGGTCGATCGCCTGATCCTCGGGCTCGGCCACTTCCTCGCCGACTTCGTCGCCCCGGCGAGCACGCCGCGGACCGAGGGCGCCATCGGGGCCGCCCCGTTTGCCGTCTCGCCCGAGGGCATCGCCGGCCGGACCCGCCTCGGTCCGGACCTCGCCGTGCTCTACCGGCCCGGCGTCGTCGCGAGCGTTGCCGTCTTCTCCTGGGGCGCGCTCAGTCTGCTCCTCGGTAACGTCGGCGAGCGCTGGGCCATGATCCCCACCCGGGACGCCGAGCTGGTGCGGCTCGAGGTACGCCAGCAGCTCGAGTCCGCCCGGCTCGCCGAGCCGCGTGCGCGCTGGTTCGCGATGGTCCTCGGCGGCGCGATCGTCACGCTGATCCTGAGCCTCGGGGCCGGCCGCTTGCTGGGCAGCGGGGCCGCGGCCTCGTTCGTCATGCTGCTCTTCGGCGGCGCCACCTGGCTCGCAGCCAACCTGCTCCTCCTCGGCAGCGTCCGGCGCATCGGCGACCGCCTCTACCGCACGAGCGTGACCCTCGAGTACGGCTATCCGGAGAAGACCCGTCTCCTCGTCGCGCTCTCCGACGCGCCGATCGCCGAGCAGCGCCAGGCGGCGACGAAGCTCCTCCAGACCCTCGCCGAGCGCGGCGCCTCGCAGTGGGACTACCTCGACGCCCAGGGCGGCCGGGGACTCGGCCTCTCCTTCGGAGGCGGGAGCGCGCAGGTATCGGGTCTCCTCCGCCGGCTCGTCCGCCCCGCCATCGGCCTCGCCATCGTGTGGGCGCTGTTCTCCTTCGGCCCGCGCATCTTCCGGCCGATCACCCGTGGGCTCGCCAATGCGTGGGAGTCGATGACCTCGAGCGCCGAGGCGGAAGAAACCGAGTCCACGGAAGGGGAGGACGTCGACGAGGACGCAGAGGACTCCACCGAAGCCACCGCCTCGGCTGACCCGTCCGACGGATTCGACACGAGCCCAGAGTGGCTGCGGGGCGAGTGGGTGCGTGTGCGCTCGGCGGAAGACTGGGGAAGCCGCCCCTGCGAGATCGAAGATCGAATGACCATCACCGCACAGTCGAGGATCCGGTCGCCCTCGCGCCGCATCAGCGGCCGAGGCGAGGGCGGACCCTGCGATTTGTCGCGCGGGATATCGCCCGAACCGCTTCGGGAGGGACGCATGGACGGAGCGGTGTTCGAGTGGGTTGTTTCGGAATACGAGTCGGTGTGTCGATTCGAGCCGATGGGCCCGTCGATCGTGGTGACGTCGTGTGACAGTACCGAGGGTATCTGGACCCGGCCCGCGCCTCGCGGACTGATCGCGCCCCCGGCCTCCACGCCGTACTGAGTCCCTCCGGTGCTCGATTTCTCCGAGTCCCTTGCAGCCTCGGGTTGCTTCAATCCCTTTTGATCAGCTTCGCGACCGTGTTCCTCGCCACGCCCAGCTGGCGGGCGGCTTCGCTCTGGTTGCCGCCGAGGCGCTCGACGGTGGCCTTGGCGTAGGCGGCGCT
>Ga0209972_10000421_pt1 | contig 41226 bp, 14 predicted proteins | sample NOAtaG_7_FD_187302 | JGI IMG/M metagenome (GOLD analysis project Ga0209972, IMG submission 187302) | Freshwater lake microbial communities from Lake Erie, under a cyanobacterial bloom - NOAA_Erie_Diel1S_2200h metaG (SPAdes) (version 2) | ecosystem: Environmental > Aquatic > Freshwater > Lake ...
ATATCTCCAGATACTAGGGGACGGGGGTGAGGGGTATACAACCTCATCTGCCCCTCCCCGTAGCTCGGGCTTTAGCCCGAGTTCTGCCCTGCTAAGCCGCGTGTGAGTGGTGTTTTTTAAACCACAGAGAGCCCAGTGGCCACAGAGTTGGCGGTTGATATGCACAGCAGCGGTGTGTGGCTTTGTCGGCGTGCTGTGGCGTGGTGTTTTTGGGGTGGTGTTCCCCCTCACCCCCGACCCCTCTCCCCCGTTGGGGGCGCGGGGGGGTGCCACGGATGAACATGGATTTTTGTGGTCTGCTGGCGGATGCGGACGGAGGTGGGGTTCAGGGTTGGGTGGGGTGCAGCAGCCAGGTGGCTGGTGAGCGGATTCCGGGGCGAATTTCGCCGCTGGGGATGATCCAGAAGTCATCGACGGCGACGGTGGGTGTGGTGACGACTGCGGGCGGGAACGGGGTGGTGGTGGTCCAGGCGGATTGGTGTGGCGGGTTGAGTGACAGGCTGAGTGTGGTGATGTTGAAGCCGCGGTGAGTGCGGGGATCACTGGTGGCCTGGCTGCCATCATCACCTCCCAGCAGGATGGGTGATTGCTGCAGCGTGGGTGCTGGCGAGGGAGCAGCGACGCGTGGTGCGGGCAGGTCGGGCAGCTGTTGCCAGCCGTTGGCGGGCGACCAGCGCCAGGCATCTTTGAGCCATGTGCGGACGGGTTTGCCGTCGGGGCCGCGTTGCAGTGAAGCTCCGCCAACGACCCAGAAGTCAGTACCGGTGCTGGCAGCGGTGGCGAGGATGCGAGGTGGTCCGGGGCAGTCGGGCAGTCGGTTCCACCCTTGTTCGGGTTGAGTGAGGTCGAGTGTCCAGGTGGCGGATTCGGCGGGTGCGGAGTTGGGTGTTGTCTGGCCACCGGAGATGAACAGCAGGTTTCCGACGCGAGTGCCGCAGTGATTGGCGAGGGGGTTGGGGAGGGCGGGCAGTTGTCTGAGTGTGAGAGTGGAGTTGAGGTAGCGGACGGCGATGACGGCGCTGTGGTGTTGTGTGGAATTGCTGCCGCCGATGCAGAGGACTTCGTTGTGGTGAGTGACGGAGACACCGTAGCCGGTGGGGTTGGGCCAGCGTCCGGCCAGTTTCCATGGTGTGCGGTTCATGAGCAGTGCGGGGTGTGCGGGAGTTTGTCCCTGTCGAATGCTGCGGGGAATGGACAGCGGCAGCGCATAGACTCGATCGGACCACACTTTGGTGCCGCCATCCCATGGTTTCTTTTCGGGGAAGTTGGCGCCGCCGATGACGAGCAGGTGATTTTCGGAGATTCCGGCGAAGGCGCCGGCGAAGCCTTCAGCATCGGGCAGTGGTGGCAGTTCCCTGAGGCTGAAGGCGGGTGGTGGTGTGGTGGAGGTGTTGGCTGAGGTGTCGCTGTTCGGCGTTTGTGCTGATGCGTGCTGGGTGTGGTTTGTGGCGAGAGTGAGCAGCAGAATCAGCAGTGTGAGTGTGGGGCAGCGATGAGTGTGAGCGTGTGGCATGGTGCGACCTGAGCCCTCGGGGATTCTGTCTGGTTCAGTGAAATCCATGGGGCAGATGTTATAGTGGTTTGGTGCAGCGGGCGAGCGGACAGGCAGAAAGGGTGTGGTTGTTGCGGAGGCTGAGTGATGACGTTGACGACAGTGACGATGGAGGATGTGCATCTGGCGGAGGAGCGGATTCGGGGGCATGTGTATTCGCCGCCGCTGATTCGTTCGTGGGCACTGGAGCGCTGGCTGGGTTTACCGGAATCGCGTCGGGTGTGGCTGCGTGACTACGGGTGGACTCCTTCGGGTTCCTTCAAGTTATTCGGTGCCTGCAACTGGATGGCTCGTCATGCCCCTGAGCTTTCCGGTCGACCTGTGGCGGCGCATTCGTCGGGCAATTTTGCATCGGGGATTGCGTATGCGGGGATGCGGTTTGGTGTGCGAGTGATTGTGGTGATGCCCGATACAGCTCCGCGGGTGAAGTTCCAGCGTACGCAGTCGTTTGGTGCGGAGGTTCGCACGTACAATATTGCTCGGGATCACGAAACTGGCGAGCGTGACCGGATGACTCGTGAGATTGCCGAAGTGGAGCGTGCTCTGCAGGCGTCACCTTATGACGATCCGTATGTGATTGCGGGCAATGGTGTGGGTGCATTGTGGACGGTGCGTGAGTTGAAGCGTGAGGGTCGGGGGCTGTCGGTGTTTATCTGTCCGGTGAGTGGTGGTGGTCTGATGTCGGGTCAGGCGCTGTCGATCAGCGATGGGTTTCCTGAGGCGGAGATTATTGGTGTGGAGCCTGAGGGGGCGGATGATTTCCGGCGGTCGCTGGAGGCGGATGAGCGGGTGCGGCTGGACCGTCCGGCGAGTATTTGTGATGGGTTGCTGTCGTATGATGTGGGTCTGCACAACTGGCCGATTCTGCGTCGTCTGGTGCGGCGTTCGCTGGCGATTCCGGACCTGCAGACTCGACAGGCGATGCGCTGGCTTTACGAGCATCACGGGTTGAAGACGGAGCCATCGGGAGCGATTGGGGTGGCGGGATTGCTGCGGGGTGGTTTGTCGCTGTCGGGAGATGGAGATGTGGTGGTGGTTGTGAGTGGTCGAAATGCGGACGAGGAGGCATTTCGGGGGTGGATTGACGTGCCGGCACTGGAGCGTGCGTGAGTGTGTGCTGGTGTCCGTGGGAGTACGGAATCCGGAGTATGGGACAGGGGCGGGCAGTAGTCTGCCGGCGGTTGTTTCTTTCGGAATTACCGTTTTTTCCTGTCTTTTTGGAAATCTCCGCAGAGTTTACGTGACCGGATTTCCAGGTCGTCCGGGTGGTGTCGGATTTTATTCGGCGTACCGATCAGGCGATTTGGGTTGTTTGTTTTGATTGGGCTGCGGGGGGGATTTTGTTGATTTTTGCCGTGATTCACGGCGATTACTTGTCCGTAGGCAATTTGTGTCCTAACCTGTTTTTGCTGGATTCCCGAGCTTGCCACTGTCTATTCCAGCCTGCGGGAATCGAAACGCCTTTTCTTTTGGGGCACCACCTGACATGAGCAAACGTCTGTTGAAGCGTCTGTCGTCCTGTTTCAAGCGCCGCAGTGTTCGAAATTACCGTGAGTCATCGGGAGCGGGTCTGGTGCAGGTCCTTGAGGTGCGTCAGATGCTGACGGCACCGACACTGGACACTCTGTACGACCTGACACTTGCTGAAGACGCGCCAGAGCGATCTGTGGATCTGACGGGGATTACGGCGGGTGCCGGCGAAGTTCAGCCGTTGCGAGTGACGGCTGTTTCCGGAAACACTTCTTTGATTGCCGCGCCAGCGGTGGACTACACGACACCGAACGCCACCGGTACGTTGCGATTTATTCCGGTTGCAAACCGTCATGGTTCGACGACGGTGACAGTGACGGTGGAGGACGGAGGTCCGGACCTGGATTTGGAGACGTCAGCGGACAACGAGACGTTCAGTCGAACGTTCAACGTGACGGTGACTCCGGTGAACGACATTCCCACGCTGAATCCTTTGTCTGACATGACATTGAGCGAAGATGCTCCGCAGCAGACGGTGTCATTGTCGGGGATTACTGCGGGTGGCGGAGAGAATCAGCCGTTGCGGGTAACAGCAACCAGCAGCAATACGACGCTGATTCCGAATCCCACAACGACCTACACCTCACCTCAGGCGACTGGTTCCATCCGGTTTACTCCGGCGGCCAATCAGTACGGTACTGCTGTGATCACGGTCACGCTGGAGGACGGCGGTCTTGATTCGAAGCTCAGCACAGCCGGTGACAATGCCATATTTTCCCGCACGTTTACCGTGACGGTTAACAACATCAATGATGCTCCGTCGTTTGATGCGATTTCTGATCTGACGATCAGCGAAGACGCGTCTGAGCAGACGGTGAATCTGACAGGAATTCAGGCTGGTCCGTTTGAAGTGCAGCCGATGCGAATTTCGGCCAGCAGCAGCAATCCCGGTTTGATTCCAAATCCTGCGGTGGACTACACAACTCCGAACGCGACGGGTGCTTTGCGTTTGCAGCCGGTGGCAAATCTCAGTGGCACGGCATTGATTACCGTGGTGCTGGAGGATGGCGGGCAGGACGACGATCTTGCGACGGTGGCGGACAATCTCATGGAGACCAGAACATTTCTGGTGACCGTGAATCCCGTAAACGATGCTCCGACGCTGGATTCGGTGGGCAATCTGTCACTCACGGAAGACGATGCTGAGCAGACGGTGAACCTTTCCGGCATTTCGGCGGGTGGCGGTGAAAGTCAGCCATTGCGAGTGACGGCGGCCAGCAGCAACACCGCGTTGATTCCCGATCCTTCGGTGACTTACTCGTCGGCAGATGCGACTGGTTTGATCCGGTTTACTCCGGTGGCTGATCAGAGTGGCACTGCTTTGATTTCCGTGACGATTGAGGACGGCGGTCTGGACGGAAATCTGGGCACGGCGGCTGACAACGCCACGACCACGCGCATTTTTTCGGTGACGGTTGCGGCCGTGAACGATGCTCCGACGCTGAACACTCTGTCGGACCTGAATATCGATGAGGACGCGGCGCAGCAGACCGTGAATCTGAGCGGGATTTCGGCAGGTGGCGGTGAAAGTCAGGCACTGCGAGTGACGGCATCCAGCAGCAACACGGGTTTGATTCCGAATCCTGCAGTGACTTACACATCGGCGGATGCCACGGGTTCGATTCAATTCACGCCGGTGGCCGATCAGAGCGGGACCGCGCTGATTACGGTGACGGTTGAGGATGCTGGTCTGGACGGTGATCTGTCCACGGCGACAGACAACCTGACAGTGACGCGTACGTTTCTGGTCACTGTTGCGGCTGTGAATGATAAGCCGACCGTGAATACTCTGGCGGATCTGCAGCTGGTGCAGAACGCCGCTGAACAGACGGTGAATCTGAGTGGCATTTCGGCGGGTGGTGGTGAGGTTCAGCCGCTGAGGGTATCGGCGGTCAGCAGCAACACCAGTCTGATTCCGGATCCGGCAACGACATACACGTCCGCGGATGCGACGGGCAGCATCCGGTTTACTCCGGTGGCAGCCACCAGTGGATCTGCTGTCATCACCGTGACGATTGAGGATGGTGGTTTGGACGGTGACCTGTCAACTGCGGGTGATAATGCACTGTTTTCAGTGACATTCACGGTAGTGGTCAATGATCCGCCGACCCTTGATGCAATTTCGGATGTGGGTGTCAGTGAGGATGCGACTGAGCAGTCGGTCGGGTTGAGCGGTATTTCTGCTGGTACTGGTGAATCTCAGGCACTGAGGGTCACTGCGTCCAGCGGAAATCCGGCGCTGATTGCCGATCCTGTGATCACCTACACGTCTCCGGATGCGACAGCTTCTCTGAAGTTCACTCCGATTGCCGATCAGAGTGGAGCAGCGGTGATTACGGTGACGGTTGAGGATGCGGGGATTGACGCGAATTTTGCCACGGGGTCCGACAACCGCACGACGACTCGCACATTCACCATCACGGTGGCTGCGATCAATGATGCTCCGACCATGAACACACTGTCAGATTCCACGATTGCCGAGGATGCCTCGGAGCAGACGGTGAATCTTTCGGGTATTACGGCTGGCGGCGGGGAAACGCAGCCACTGCGGGTGACCGCATTCAGCAGCGATACGTCGCTGATCCCGGATCCGGCAGTCACATACACATCTGCGGAGTCTATTGGTTCAATTCGATACACGCCTGTCGCGGATCAAAGTGGCACGGCGACAATTACCGTGACGGTTGAAGATGGTGGTCTGGACGGCGACTTGTCGACGTCGGGCGACAACCTGACTTTCAGCCGCAGTTTCGTGGTGACCGTGACCGCGGTCAACGATGCTCCCACCCTCGATGCTCTGTCGGACCTGACGATTAGCGAGGATGCCTCGGAGCAGACTGTGAGTCTGGCCGGTATCACGGCTGGTGGCGGGGAAACTCAGCCGCTGAAAGTAACGGCCAGCAGCAGTGCGACCGGTCTGATTCCGAATCCTTCGGTAACCTACACATCGGCTGATGCGACGGGTTCCATTCGATTTACTCCTGTCGCTGATCAGAGTGGTACGGCGACGATTACCGTGACGATTGAGGACGGTGGCCTCGACGGTGATTTGGGCACGTCAGCGGACAATGGCGTGTCGTCGCGGACTTTCGTGGTGACGGTTTCGGCTGTGAATGACGTGCCGACTTTGGATGCACTTTCCGATTCAGAGATTGCCGAAGATGCGTCTGAGCAGACGGTGAGTCTGGGGGGCATCAGTGCAGGTGGCGGTGAATCTCAGCCTTTGAAGGTCACTACGTCCAGCAGCAACACCGCACTCATTCCCACCCCGTCTGTAAGCTACTCGTCGGCGAATGCAACGGGCTCCATCAGATACACTCCGAATGCCGACCAGAATGGTGTGGCGACGATTACGGTGACAGTGGAAGATGGTGGTCTGGACAACGACCTCAGCACCGTCACCGACAACCTGACATTCAGTCGTACCTTTGTGGTGACAGTGACCTCCGTAAATGATGCTCCGACGATCGATCAGCCTGCAGATCTGACGATTGACGAGGATGCATCTGAGCAGACAGTGAATCTGACGGGTATTACAGCGGGTGGCGGGGAATCGCAGCCATTGAAGGTGACGGTATCCAGCAGCAACACCAGTCTGATTCCGATTCCGACGCTGACCTACACGTCGCCGAACAGCACGGGTTCGATCGCATTTGTTCCGACTGCGGATCTGAGTGGCACATCGACGATCACCTTGACGGTTGAAGACGGCGGTCCGGACCTCGATCTGGGAACTGCCGGTGACAATCTGGTGACAACGAAGACTTTTGTGGTGACGGTGCGGGCGGTGAACGATCTGCCGACACTGGATACGCTGTATGATCTGACGGTGACTGAGGATTCGGGTGAGGCGACGGTCGATCTGTCCGGAATCACTGCGGGAGCTGATGAAAGTCAGACGCTGCGAGTATCCGCAGCCAGTGGTGACACGGGAATGATTCCCACCCCGTCTGTTGTCTACACATCTGCCAGCAGCACCGGATCCATCAAGTTCACTCCGGCAGCCAATCGTCATGGGATTGTGACGATCACCGTGACAGTTGAGGATGCTGGTCTGGACGGCGACATCAATACGACAGCGGACAACGGTTATTTCAGCCGGTCGTTCCCGCTGACGATCACTCCTGTGAACGATGCTCCGGACTTCGACCAGCCGGGGAATGTGACTGTGAGTGAGGATGCGCCCGAGCAGACAGTGAATCTGACGGGTATTTCCGCGGGTCCCTGGGAATCTCAGCCGCTGAAGGTGACGGCCACCAGCAGTGACACGGGTCTGGTGCCGACTCCGAATGTGACATACGCGACTCCGGATTCCACCGCAACGTTGAAGTTTACTCCGGTGGCGGATCAGAGTGGCACTGCTGTCATCACAGTGACGGTTGAGGATGGTGGTGGCGACGGCAAGCTTGAGACGTTGGCTGACAACGTGACGGTGACGAAATCGTTTACGGTGACAGTCAATGCGGTGAATGACGTACCGACACTGGATTCCCTGGCGGATGCGACGATCAGTGAGGATGCGTCTGAGCAGTCGGTGAGTCTGAGTGGCATTTCGGCAGGAGGCGGCGAGAGCCAGCCTTTGCGGGTGACGGCTTCCAGCAGCAATCTGAGTCTGATTGGAGAGCCGACGGTGATCTACACGTCAGCGGACGCTGTGGGTTCCGTGAAATTCACTCCGATTGCTGATCAGAGTGGTGTTGCTGTGATTACGGTCGTTGTTGAGGACGGTGGTCTGGACGGTAATCTGAACACAGCGGGTGACAATGCGTCGGTGACTCGTACATTCACTGTGACCGTGACAGCAGTGAACGATACGCCCACGCTGAATCAGCCGTCAGATGCAACGATTGACGAGGATGCTTCTGAGCAGACGGTGAGTCTGACCGGGATTTCGGCTGGTGGTGGTGAAAGCCAGCATCTCAAAGTGACGGCCAGCAGCAGCAATCCGGGGCTGATTCCGGCACCGACAGTTGTTTATACCTCTGCTGATGCGACGGGTTCGTTGAAGTACACGCCGGTTGCTGACCAGCATGGCGTGTCAGTAATTACGATCGTTGTTGAGGATGCTGGTCTGGACAACGATCTGAGCACGACTGGTGACAATCTGACAGTGACCAGGACGTTTACGGTGTCGGTAACTTCGGTGAATGATGCTCCGACAATTGACTCACTGTATGATGCGACGATCAGCGAGGATGACGGCGAGCAGGTGGTTGAACTGACGGGTATCAGTGCCGGCGGCGGTGAAGTTCAGTCATTGAGTGTGACAGCATCCAGCAGCAACTCAGGGCTGATTCCAGTACCGACGATTGTCTACACGTCGGCTGATTCTGAGGGTTTATTGAAGTACACGCCGGTTGCCGACCAGAGTGGTTCCGCGGTGATCACGGTGGTTGTTGAGGATGGTGGTCCGGACGGTGATCTGAGCACGACCGGTGACAACGGGACAACCACACTGTCATTCACTGTGACGGTGACACCAGTGAACGATGCACCGACGCTGGATGATTTGTATGACGTGACGATCACCGAGGATGCTGCTGAGCAGACAGTGGATCTGACTGGAATTTCGGCGGGTGGTGCTGAGAGTCAGCCGTTGAAGGTCACGGCGACCAGCAGCAATACTGCACTGATTGCGGATCCGACGGTGATTTACACATCTGCAAATGCGACGGGTACCGTGAAGTACACTCCCGTTGCTGATCAGCACGGTACTGCGGTGATTACGGTTGTGGTCGAGGATGGTGGTCTGGACGGGAATCTGAGTACGTCCGGCGACAATTTGACAGTGACGAAGACGTTTACGGTGACGGTGACTCCGGTGAACGACGCTCCGACGCTGGATCAGCCGGCAGACGTGGCGATCGACGAGGATGCTGGCGAGCAGACGGTGAGTCTGACGGGCATTTCTGCGGGTGGTGGTGAGAGTCAGCCGTTGAAGGTGACAGCGACCAGCAGCGATACCGGTCTGATTCCGGATCCTGTTGTTGTATACAGTTCAGCGGATGCGACTGGTTCTCTGAAGTATTCTTCGGTGTTGAATCTGAGCGGCACCGCGGTGATTACGGTTGTTGCTGAAGATGGCGGACTGGACGGCGATTTGGGAACGACGGGTGACAATCTGACGATCACGCGGACGTTTACTGTGACTGTAAATGCGGTGAACGACGCACCGACGCTGGATCAGCCATCGGACGTAACGATTGCCGAAGACGCCTCCGAGCAGACGGTGAATTTGAGTGGCATAACAGCGGGTGGTGGTGAGAGCCAGCCGTTGAATGTGACAGCGAGCAGCAGCAATACGGATTTGGTACCATCTGCGAGCGTAACGTATGTATCTGCTGATGCGACAGGTTCGCTGCAGTTTACGCCGGCAGCCGACCAGAGTGGTCAGAGCCTGATTGTCGTGACGGTCGAGGATGGCGGTCCGGATGGTGATCTGAGCACAACGAGTGACAATGCCACGACAACGTTGATATTCACTGTGACTGTCACAGCGGTAAATGATGCTCCGACGCTGGACCAGCCGTCTGATGTGACGATTGATGAGGATGCGTCTGAGCAGGCTGTTGGTCTGACGGGAATTTCGGCGGGTGGCGGCGAGAGCCAGTCGCTGAAGGTGACAGCGACCAGCAGCGATACTGGACTGATTCCGGATCCGACGGTGGTTTACTCGTCAGCGGATGCGACAGGTTCTCTGAAGTATGCTCCGGTTGCCGACCAGAGCGGTATCGCTGTGATTACGGTGGTCGTGGAAGACGCTGGTCTGGACGAAGACTTTTCGACGACGGGTGACAACCTGACAGTGACTCGGACTTTCACCGTGACGGTGAATGCGGTCAACGATGTTCCGACGATTGACGTGATCAGTGACGCAACAATTGCTGAAGACTCGCCGGAGCAGACGGTGAGCCTGAGTGGGATTTCTGCGGGTGGCGGAGAGTTGCAGCAGGTCAGGATTACGGCGACGAGCGACAACCCGGGCCTGATTCCTGACCCATCGGTGATATACACGTCTGGTGACGCAACGGGCCAGCTGTTGTATACGCCGGTTGCTGATCAAAACGGTGTGGCTGTGATTACGGTGGAGGTTGAGGATTCTGGTTTGGACGGTGATTGGTCGACGACGGCGGACAATGCGAAGACCACGATTCTCTTTGTTGTCACGGTAACTTCTGTCAATGATGCTCCCACCATTGATACTCCGAATGGAATCACAATTGATGAGGATGCTGCTGAGCAGTCCGTCAGCCTGACGGGCATCACGGCTGGAGGCGGTGAGGGACAGACGCTGAAAGTAACGGCCAGCAGCAGTGACAGCGTGCTGATTCCGGATCCGGTGGTGTTGTATGTCTCTGCCGATGCGACCGGCACGCTGCTGTTCACTCCGACGGCTGATCTCAGTGGTGAAGTGGTCATTTCGGTCACTGTGGAGGATGCCGGTGAGGACGGGGATCCCGAAACGCTGTTTGACAATGCGTCCACGACAGTGACATTTACAGTGTTGATCAATCCGATCAACGATGTGCCGACGCTGGACTTTATTTCGGATCTTGAGATTGACGAGGACTCGGCCGAACTGGACCTGCTGATCACTGGCATCACAGCAGGTGGGGGTGAAAGTCAGCCGCTGAAGGTGACTGCGACAAGCGAAAACACTGATCTGATCCCGGATCCCGTGGTGGTTTATTCGTCCGCGGAAGAAGTTGGAGTGCTGAAGTTTGCGCCGCTGCCGGATCAAAGTGGGTTTGCTGTGATCACTGTGCTGTTGGAGGACGGTGGACTGGATGGTGATCTGGACACTACCGGTGACAACCTGACGATCAGCCGCCAGTTCACCGTGTTTGTGAATCCGATCAACGACGTGCCGACTCTGGATCAGCAGGCTGATCTGGTGATAGCCGAGGATGCGTCTGAGCAGACTGTCAGTCTGACGGGTATCTCTGCTGGTGGGGGCGAAGCGCAGCCATTGAATGTGGTGGCGGTGAGCGACAACAGTGATTTGATTCCGGATCCTCTGGTAACGTATTTCTCAGCGGATTCGACGGGTTCGCTGAAGTTTACTCCGACGCCGAATCTGAGCGGTTTGGCCAATATCTATGTGACAGTGACAGATGGGGGTCTGGATAACGATCTTTCGACTCCGGATGACAACCTGTCGACCACAATGGTGTTTACAGTTGTGGTAACGGCCATCAACGATGCTCCGACGCTGGATCCGGTTGCCGATCTGACGATCGACGAGGATGCGCCACAGCAGCTTGTCGACTTGAGCGGTATCACGGCAGGTGGCGGTGAAACTCAGCATTTGCGAGTGACGGCTGCCAGCAGCAATCAGTCGCTGATGCAGGATCCGAGGGTGACTTACGCTTCGGCCGAGTCCACTGGTCAGTTGCAATTTATTCCGCTGCCGGATCAGAATGGAACGACAATAATTACAGTGACGATTGAAGATGCTGGTCTGGACGAGGATATGTCAACCAGGGGTGACAATGCCACGTACAGCTACAGCTTCACTGTGACTGTTCGGCCGATCAACGACGTGCCTCTGCTGGATCAGCCGGCGGATCTGATCATTGCGGAAGATGCTCCTCAGCAGACCGTGTCTCTGACGGGTATAGCGGCCGGTGGTGGTGAATCACAGCCATTGAGAGTGACCGCAACCAGCAGCAATACGACGCTGATTCCCGCCGTGTCGGTGGACTATCTGACACCGGCTGCCGTGGGTTCTGTCCGGTTTACGCCGACTGCCGATCTCAGTGGCACCTCAGTGATTACAGTTGTGCTGGAAGATGGCGGTGATGATGGCGATCTGGCGACGGCCGGGGACAACCTCACAGTCACTCGCACGTTTACCGTGACCGTGACTCCGGTGAATGACATACCGACGATTAACCAGCCGGCAGATCTGACGATAGCCGAGGATGCTCCGCAGCAGACGGTGACTCTGACTGGTATCACAGCGGGCGGCGGTGAGAGCCAGCCGCTCAAGCTGACGGTGTCCAGCAGCAATACAACGCTGATTGCCACTCCCACCGTGTCCTATCTGACGCCGAATTCCAGCGGTTCCATCAGCTTTACTCCGACAGCCGATCTGAGCGGTACAGCGCTGATTGTTCTGACAGTTGAGGATGGTGGTCTGGACGGCGATCTGGCTACGGCCGGGGACAACCTGACTGTGATGACGAGCTTTACTGTGACGGTGACACCGGTCAACGACACTCCGCTGCTGAATCAGCCGTCGAATCTGACGATTGCTGAAGATGCGGCACAGCAGACGGTGAATCTGAGTGGTATTGCAGCGGGTGGCGGGGAAACTCAGCCGTTGCGAGTCACCGCGATCAGCAGCAACACGGGGCTGATTCCGAATCCGACGGTGACATACACCAGTGCCAGCGCGACGGGTTCCATAGCCTTTACTCCGGTAGCTGATCAGAACGGCAGCGCGGTCATCACAGTCACCGTGACTGACGGTGGTCTGGATGGTGATCTGGCAACGCCAGGGGACAACCTTTCGTTCAGCCGCAGCTTTACCGTGACGGTAACTCCGGTCAATGATGCTCCGCTGATGGACGCTTTGTCGGACCTGACAATAGCCGAGGATGCTCCGCTGCAGACTGTGAGTCTGACGGGAATTGCCGCGGGTGGTGGTGAAAGTCAGCCACTGAAGGTGACGGTCAGCAGCAGCAATGCGGGGCTGATTCCGACCCCGGCATTGAGCTATGTCAGCCCGAATGCAACCGGTTCCATCACTTTTGCTCCAGTGGCGAATCTGAGTGGTTCGGCGGTGATCACAGTGGTGCTGGAAGATGGTGGCGGTGATGGTGATCTTGCCACTGCAGCAGACAATCTTTCGGTGACTCGCACGTTTGCCGTGACGGTGACGGCGGTGAATGATGCTCCAACCCTGGATGCTCTGGCTGATGTCACATTTGATGAGGATTCTTCTCAGCAGACGCTGAATCTGCGGGGCATCAGTGCGGGTGGTGGTGAGAACCAGCCATTGAGGGTCACGGCTTCCAGCAGTAACACCGGAGTAATTCCGAACCCGACAATTGTGTACACATCAGCGGATGCGACTGGTCTGATCCGGTTTACCCCGGCACCTGACCAGAGTGGCGTGGCGGTGCTGACTGTGCAGGTTGAGGATGGCGGTCCGGATGGGAATCTGAGCACGGCCGGGGACAACGGTGTGTTCAATCGCTCATTCACGGTAACCGTGAATCCGCTGAACGATGCTCCGACACTGAGCCCGCTGTCAAATCTGACGATCTTTGAGGATTCGACTGAGCAGACAGTGAATCTGAGTGGGATTACGGCCGGTGGTGGTGAGAGCCAGCCATTGAACGTGACGGCTGTCAGCAGCAACGCGGGTCTGATTCCGACTCCGAGCATCAGCTACACGTCGGCTGATTCGACGGGAACCTTGAGGTTCACGCCGACTGCTCGTACGACCGGTGTCAGCACGATTACGGTCACATTGGAAGACGGTGGTCTGGACCAGGATCTGTCGACGACGGCGGACAACCGGACCTTCAGTCGCAGCTTCAGTGTGACGGTGCAGGCGATTCGTCCGGTGATTGTCAGTCCGATTGGTTCAACACCGGCTCAGCGTCCGACGTTCATCTGGACTTCAGTTCCGGGTGCTGCATCGTACAAGGTGTGGGTGAAGAATGTGAGCACTGGTGCGAATCCGTTCCATCAGGCGACCAGCGTGTCCACCGTGTACCAGATGCCGTTCAATCTGGGAATTGGTAAGTTTGATGTGTATGTTCAGGCGGTGTTTGCGACGGGTGCGGTGAGTGACTGGTCTTCGATCAATCGCTTCACCGTGGTAACTCCGGTGAGTGTGTCTTCGCTGGCACAGCGGCAGGCGACCTACCGTCCGACGCTGACGTGGTTGGCGCTGCCTGGTGCCAGCAAGTATGAGATCTGGCTGGATAATCGTTCGACAGGTCAGAGTCAGGTGTATCGAACCTTTGTGACGACGACTTCGTGGACGCCGGATGCGGATCTGCAGTTGTCTCGCTATCGCTTCTGGGCTCGCGGCATCGCAGTGGATGGAACTCCGGCTGGCTGGAGTCCGCAGACGGACTTCCTGGTGGTGACTCCGCCGCAGCCGGTGACTCCGCTGTCGTCGACATTTGATCGTCAGCAGACGTTCACGTGGACAACGGTCCTGGGAGCAACCTCATATGGGGTGTACCTGCAGAATACGTCGAATGGTGCCGTGGTGGCGAATGTTTCGGGTCTGCCGACTCCGAGCTGGACCCCGACGGTTGCTCTGGCCGACGGCAACTATGCGTGGTGGTCGATTGCTGAATCCGCGATTGCCGGATTCCGCAGTGACTGGTCGGTGCGTACGGACTTCTATGTGGGTGGTCGCCCTGTTGTGACGGGTCCGACTGGTCAGGTTGCGACGCTGCGTCCGACGATTCGCTGGGCGGATGTGGTTGGTGCCGGCAAGTATGACGTGTGGCTGAATCGGACATTCGGCAATCAGATTGATTTCAACGTCTTCAAGCAGTTTGGTGTGACGGGGAATTCACTGCAGGTGCCGGCGGATCTGGTGAACGGAGCCGAATATCGAGTCTGGGTGCGGGCAGTAAGTACGACGGATGAAGTATCCCCATGGAGCAATCCGCAGGACTTCTCGGTATTTGTGGCTTCGCAGCAGGATTCGGTGCCGCAGCCGGCTGGTTCAGGCGATCTGCAGCTGCTGGCAGTTGAGCCGGCGGTTGTGCAGATTCCGCAGCTGCAGTCGACTTTGGCGGCTGAGCCTGCACGGAGTGAACGGGCTGTTGTCAGTGTCCGACGGGCTGAGCAGGATGAGCTGGAGATTGAGCGGGCGACGATTCTCGCTGCTGCCGCTCAGCAGGTTCATTCGGCTGCAGCGGTTGAGGCTGATGACTTCGGTGCTGATTCGGCCGTGGACCAGTCGATTCAGGATATTGTTGAGGCTCTGCTGTCCGGTGGTCTGAATCTGAGCTGAGTGTGAGATTCAGCAGGTGATGAATTTGTGAAGCCGGCAGTGAAAACTGCCGGCTTTTTCCGTATCTGGACAAACGATTAAGAGTTCGCCAGGATATGGAGGGGTTTACCCGCAATGTGGTATACCCTTGAAGTTGCAACAGAGGAGTGTCGTTGTGAAAACGAGTGTCCCGGGACTGTTGTTGGATTCCGGACCGAACGGGATGTCTCGGTTTCGGGTGCAGACAGAACTGGCCAGTGCGGAGTTATTTCTGCATGGCGCGCATTTGGCAGCGTGGCAGCCGGCGGATCACCGACCGGTGTTGTGGCTGAGTGGTAATTCGTGGTTTGAGGCCGGCAAACCGATTCGGGGTGGTGTACCCATCTGTTTTCCGTGGTTTGGCCCGCACCCTCAGGACTCAGCCTTGCCGGCCCATGGAACCGCGCGGCTGCAGGAGTGGCAATTGCAGACGGCGTCGTCCGGGCCGGACGGTGTGATCAGACTGCTGCTGCAGTCGATGATTGGCAGTTTTATTGTGCGATACGAATTGGGGATTGGCAGGGAGCTGCACCTGCAGCTGACGTGCGAGCTGTCGGCGACGGTGACGCAGGCCGAGCGATTTGAGGCAGCGCTGCACACGTATTTTGCCGTTTCGGATATTCGTGCTGTGCAGATCACTGGTTTGGAAAATGCGGGCTTTCTGAACAAGGTACCGCAGCTCGAGCGGTGTGAGCCGACGGGTGAAGCGATACGATTTTCAGAAGAGACGGATCGGGTGTATCAGAATACGCCGGACACCGTGGTGCTGCATGATCCGGGTTTGCAGCGGAAGATTTCCGTCAGCAAGCAGGGATCATTGTCGACTGTGATCTGGAATCCATGGATCGACAAAAGTCGTCGGATGCCGGATTTTGGTGATGACGAGTGGACCGGGATGGTGTGCATCGAGACGGCGTGTGTGGGTGATCATGCGATTGTGCTGCAGCCGGGACAGTCACATCAGATGTCGGCGACGATCTGCGTGAGCTGAGCGGAGTGGCTGGTGCCCGACGCCGATCCACCGTTGCGGGGGGAGCCACGGGTGGGTGGGGGCGACTATTCGATGGTCTGCAACTGATCTGCGTTTTCGCGGTTCAGCCTCAGTTGTCCGCAGGCGGCGTCGATGTCCGCGCCTTTGCGTTTGCGGACTGTGGCGGGGATGCCGCGGCGCAGCAGGATGTCGAGGAATTTCTGGGTGTGGGGCTCACGCGGTGCGGTCAGAGTCAGTTCGCTGACGCCATTCATGGGGATCAGGTTGACGTGCGCCGTGCGACCCTGCAGCAGGGATGCCAGTTCTTCGGCGTGCTGCGGCTGATCGTTGACTCCGGCCAGCAGGACATATTCCCACGACACGCGTCGTCCGGTCTGCTGATGGAAGTCTTCAGCCGCGGCCACGATGTCTGCTATGCCGATGTTGCGATTGACGGGTACGATCTGGGTACGCAGATGGTCGTTGGGAGCGTGCAGTGAAATGGCGAGATTGTACTGAGCTCCAAGGCGGGCAAACTCGCGGATCTTTTCCGGCAGGCCAACAGTGGAAACTGTGATGCGACGGGAACCCAGCCCAAAGCCGTCTTCGGCCGTCAGCACATCGAGGGCGGCCGTCAGCGAGCGGAAGTTGGCCAGAGGTTCGCCGATGCCCATCACGACGATATTGGTGATTTTTTCGTCCGGCTGCAGCAGTCGGTGCAGTACCAAAACCTGTTCGAAGATTTCGGCCGCTGTCAGATTGCGACGAACTCCCAGCAGGCCACTGGCGCAGAAGACGCAGCCCATCGCGCAACCGACCTGTGTACTGATGCAGACGGTGCGACGATCGGGTTCGCGCATCAGCACACATTCCACCAGTTCGCCGTCCTGCAGTTTCAGCAGCAGTTTTTCGGTGCGGTCTGAGGCGATCTGATGCTTGATGATTTCGAAGGAGCAGAAACGGAAGTGGAGCTGCAGCAGCTGTCGCAGCGCTGCCGGCAGATCGCTCATGCTGTCAAACGAGGTGACCCGCCGCTGAATCAGCCACTGGCGAATCTGCTTCGCGCGGAATGCCGGCTGGCCGACGCTGCGCAGCCATTCGACCAGGGAATCGGGTGAGGATTCCAGGATCGCTGGCAGCAGCCGGGGCGATGGAGTTGGGTCTGCTGTCATCACAGGCAGCAGGTTGTCAGAAGTCGGTGTGGTAGTCACGGCTGACCGGACGTCCTTTCCGGAGCAGTACTGCGTGAACGAGCCAGGTTGCGGCGATAGCTGCGGATCATCCCGGAATACTCGCTGTCAAGAACTTCCCGCCCGCCATCCTTCACATCATTCTCCAGCTGATCCTGCAGTTGTCCCCATTGCCTTCGTTGTCCGCGTTTGACAGTAACGTCCGGGACTGCGCCATCGAATACCCCTGCATTGCCGCGTGAGCCGGGATCGGATGACGAGGGGCTGCTGTCTGACCCCAGCTGGCCGGGTGCGAACCTGGCTGGCAGTGAATTCTTAGCAGCGTTTTTCAGTGATTTGGCGGCATCGGCGAGGGATTGAGCACTGCTCTGCCCCGGCTGCCGGCCACCCTGTTCACTGCCCGGTGGTCCTGGCTGGCGAGACTGGCGGCTGTCCTGACTGCTGCCCTGTTGTCCGCCCGATGCATTCTGCTGGCCCTGCCGGGACTGCTGTCCGTCTGCACCTGACTGCTGCGGCTGTTCGCCGGCCTGTGGTTGCCCCATTTCACCGGGTTGTCCCGGCTGGCCGGATTCACCGGGTTGCCCTGACTGTCCCGAGCCTTCAGCGTCCCCCGGAACGGCCGGCTGCTGACTGTCTTCCTGGGCCATACGCCGGGCTGCCTGCTGCAGATTCTGCAGGGCTTCCCCGATGCTGTCACCCACTTCATCCGGGACCGGGTTGGAAGGGTCACGCAAACCCTGAGCGGCCTGGGCTGCCAGCTGACCGGCTCGACTGAGCTGTCCGGCGGCCTGTTCGGCCGCCTGCCCGGCCTGCTGAAGCTGAGCCTGCTGCATGCTGTCTGCAGCCTGTTGCCCGCTGCCGGCAGCCTGCTGAGCTGCCTGAGCGGCCTCCTGAGACGGTCGTGCAAGGTTTTGCAGTCCGAGTGCCGGGTGATTGAGTCTTTCGGACAGGGAATTCAACTGCTGCGGCAGTTCACCAGCCTGCTGATTGACATCCTGCTGAGTCTGTCGCTGGGCGAATGTCTGAGTCGGATTGCTGCACTGCATCTGGCGCAGTGAGTCTGCCATGCGTGTCAGATCATTCCGCTGCTGCTGCAGTTGTGCGACCTGATCCTGACGTTCCGCAGCATTCGTTTGCCCGGCGGCCTGCCCGGCCTCTTCGGCAGCAGAATTCAGTTGTTCTGCGGCGCGTTGAAACTGGCCGGATTCGGCCGATCGTCGGGCATCACCAGCTCGCTGGGCAGAACGTTCTGCTGCGGCCTGCGCTGCCTGCGAAACGACAGAGTCCTGCTGCAGTGTCTGAGCCTGCTGGCTGGCCGCCTGGGCCAGTTGATCCAGTTGCTGCAACATTGCTGCAGTGGCCTGCTGCTGAGTACCTGGCTGATCGGTGCGTTCGGCTGCCAGCTGCTGCAGTTTCCGGTTCAGTTCCTGCAGTCGCTGCTGCAGCTGCCGGGCCTGCTGCTGAGGGCTGTCGGGTGATGGCGACGTGTTGTCCGGCTGTCCCTGGGCCTGCTGACGGGCGGCCTCAGCCAGTTGCGCGGCGGTCTGCTGCAGGGCCTGCTGCGGTGCTGCCAGGTTGCCCTGACGCAGGTCGCGAATGGCCTGGTCGAGTGCCGCGGGGTCGAGTGCAGCGGGGTCGGGCCGTGCAGTGTCGGGCTGCTGAGAATCTGTCGGCGGCGGGGAATCGGCCGGCTGCTGTTTCAACTGCTGCATGACGGTCTGCAGGTCGGCCTGCAGCTGCTGCAACTGGCCGGCCAGTTGTTCGGCATCACGACCGGCATCGCGAGCCTCTTCCTGGACGCCTGTGGCCACGCCCTGCTGTCGCTGTGCCAGTTGTTCGAGCTGTTTGGAGAGTGCGGCAGCCTGGTCCAGCTGAGCTTCGCGGGCGGCCTGCAGCAATTCCTGTTGTTTTTTCAGCAGGTTCTGCAGCTGCTGATCAAGTTGCTGCTGTTCGCCCTGCAGTCGCTGCTGTTCAGCGGTCAGTTGTTTTTGAAAATCTTCCGGTGACTGTCCGGCCGCCGGCTGTCCCTGCTGCCGCTGCTGCTGGTGCTGCAGTGAATCGTCGGCCAGTTTTTCTGCGTCGAGTGCCAGTCGGTTGAGTTCGGCGAGGTCCTGTTCGAGTTTTGCGGCGCGTTCCATCTGAGCGGCTGACTGATCCAGCTCGTTGCGAATCTGCTGCAGGCGATTTTCTGCCTGCTGCAGATCCTGGACAGCCGGGTCGCGTTCGGCAGCGGCCGCAGCATTCAAATGTTCGGCCACTTCACGACGCAGCTGCTGCGCCAGTGCCGCCAGTTTGTCGGCGGGCTGCTGCATGAGCGGGTGCTGGGCCGTTTGTTCAGCCAGATCCTGCAGGTGATTGCCCTGCGTCTGCTCTTTTTCACTGAGTCCGCGGACTTCATCGCGAGTTTTCTGGCTGAGGTCCTGTTGAGCTTTCGCGCGAAGCTGAGCGACTTTGGCGACATCGAGTGCCAGTTCCTGAGACAGCTTCCGCAGAGCTTCAAGCAATTCGCGATCGGCCTGCTGAAGTGCCTGCAGTCCAATCGGCGGTGCGGTGTCGGACACCTTCAGGATCCACGGGCCCTGCCAGACGGTCTGGGGACCCGGGCTGGGGCGTTCGTCGGCTGTGCGAGCTCGCAGTTCCAGAGTATCGCCCTGCTGCAGTGCGAGAGTTTTGAGATCCAGTCGGAAGTCAAAGGCGACGGCTTCAGCACCTGTTTCCAGTGGTTCAGCCGGCTGAATGCGGAAGGCTTCCTGATTGCGGCGGAAGTGCAGTTCCAGCATTCCGATGCCGATGTCGTCTGTGGCGATGGTGTTGAGCGGAACAATGTCATCGGGTCGAACTTCCAGGCCATCGCGGATTCCGGTGGCCTGCAGCACGGGCGGTTTGTCGGGCACAGCGGTCAGTCGTCGGTCGGCTGGTTCGCTGATGGGCAGACCGACATCATCGTGAGCCTGGAATTCGAAGCGTCCGCCCCCGGAGACAGCGAATGTCAGCTCGGCCTGCAGGCGATCGGGTGACCACTGCAGTTTGGGGACTGCAGGTTCGGCGGAGGCCTGCTGCGGGGTTTCGGCCATGGGCTGTCCGGCGGCAGCGGCAGCAAGTTCTTCGGGCAGCAGCTGATTGTTTTCGCCGGGGGTCATTTCTTCGCCGCTGCCGGCTGTGCGAGCGGGCAGTGGCTGCCAGTTATGCCAGACCAGCTGCAGATCGGCGATGGGTTTATTGAACTGCAGCTGCATGCGAATCTGGCTGTCTTCGAATACGAAGACTTCGCCGGTGATGCCATCCACCATCTGTACGGGGCGACGGGTCCATGCGGGGGGCGTTTCTGTGAGCGTGGCGGCAAGAATCCGCGGAGATTCAGCGACTGTCAGAGTGTGCCATTCGGTAAAGGCACCTCCGCCGCTGACACGGTACTGCAGGGATTGTCGGGCATCGCTGAGGACGGTCGTGTACTGCAGCTCGGCTTCATTCCAGGACATGCTGATCTGTTCGAACCGACCGTCCTGAGTCTGCAGTTCGAGTGTGACCTGTTGCGGGCGAGTTCCTGGTTTGGCAGTACGCCAGCGCGGAGTGGCAGCAAAGGTGACATCGGAGCCGACGGCGGCGACCTGCTGTGGCAGAGTGATTTCAAACCAAAGATTCGTGGGAGCGGCCAGATTGGCGAAGGGAGTCAGCAGTCGCCGTGCCAAAAGCTGTGAACTGTCGGGCCACAGTGTCAGTGGCAGGAAGATGGCGAGCAGGCAGGCGGCGGCCTGCAGTGAGCGACGGATTGTTTTTTGACCGGGTACAACCTGTCCGGGGCGGATCTGAGCAAGTTTCTGCGAGGTCCGCTGCTTCAGCAGCTGTCGCATCAGATCAGAGCCGGATTCATCGGGTGAGATGTCGGGGCGACTGAGTGAAGCGAGTGTGGCGAGGGCTTCCTGCAGGTCGGGGAACTGCAGGTCGACGGCGGCGCCGAGTTCCTCTGCGGGGAGCGTGCGGATCGCGGGCAGCAGCAGTCGGCGAATGAAAACAATGACGCAGGTGCTGATTGTGACCAGCAGCAGCAGCAGTCGAGGAGTGGATGGCAGCAGCAGGAGGTAGTCGAGCAGGCAGGCCAGCAGCAGCGTGATGGAGCCGGTGGCGATGGTTTCAGCGAACCCGCGGAGCACGGCCTGCAGTCGGACAAGTCGGCGACACTGCAGCAGCAGCCGGGACAGGCCGGGGATCTGGCTGAGGGTGGCGGAGGACATGTGGAAACCTGCTGCGGCGAAAAACGGGGGACAGTGTTGTGTCAAAGTCTACCGTGCCGGGCTGCAGCCCTGCCACACTATCCGGCGGATTCCGCGAGGTTCATAAAGCAAAAAACCGCGTTTCCCGGAAGGAAACGCGGTTTCAGATCGTCAGCAGCCGGGTGGCTGATATCAATAGCGGTAGTGTTCCGGCTTGTACGGTCCGGTCGGCTTCACGCCAATGTAGGAAGCCTGCTCGGCCGTCAGCACTTCCAGTTTGGCACCCAGTTTGTCGAGGTGCAGGCGGGCAACTTCTTCGTCCAGTTCCTTCGGCAGCAGGTGCACATCGACCGAGTATTTGCCGGGGTTCGTCCAAAGTGCGATCTGAGCCATCACCTGGTTGGTGAAGCTGTTGCTCATCACGAATGACGGATGCCCCGTGGCACAGCCGAGATTCACGAGACGACCTTCAGCCAGCACGATGATGGCCCTGCCGTTCGGATACACGTACTTATCAACCGGACCGCCTTCGTCAGCTGCCGTCTTGATGCGGATCCGCCGAATTGACTTGTGGTTGTTCAGGTAGGCAATCTGAATTTCCGAGTCGAAGTGGCCGATGTTGCAGACGATTGCCTGGTGCTTCATCCTGTCCAGGTGTTCGCCGCGGATCACATCAATGTTTCCGGTGGCGGTAACGAAGATGTCGCCGAGGGCGGCGGCTTCGTCCATCGTCAGAACCTGATAGCCTTCCATCAGTGCCTGCAGGGCACAGATCGGGTCGATCTCGGTGACGATGACGCGAGCACCCAGTCCGTCCATGGCGTCAGCACAGCCCTTGCCCACGTCGCCGTAGCCACAAACCACGACAACCTTGCCGGCGACCATGACGTCGGTGGCACGCTTGATACCGTCGGCCAGCGATTCACGGCAGCCGTACAGATTGTCAAACTTCGCTTTGGTGACTGAGTCATTGATATTGATCGCAGGTACTGCCAGTTTGCCGGCAGCCTTCATCTGACGCAGGCGATGCACACCAGTAGTCGTTTCTTCGGACAGGCCGACGATACCCGGCAGCAGTTCCGGGAATTTGTCGTGGACCATCGTGGTCAGGTCGCCACCATCATCAAGGATCATATTCAGCGGCTGACCATCCGGGAAAACAATGGTCTGCTCGATGCACCAGTCAAATTCTTCGTTGGTCATGCCCTTCCATGCGTAGACCGGAATGCCCACAGCAGCGATGGCCGCGGCAGCGTGATCCTGCGTGGAGAAGATATTGCAGCTGGACCACTGGACCTGAGCACCCAGTGCCTTCAGCGTTTCAATCAGCACAGCGGTCTGGATGGTCATGTGCAGACAGCCGGCAACGCGAGCACCTTTCAGTGGCTGTGAGTCAGCGTATTTTTCACGCAGCGCCATCAGGCCGGGCATTTCGATTTCGGCGATTTCGATTTCTTTTCGCCCGAGTTCGGCCAGTTCAATGTTGGCCACTTTGTAGGGCAATGACGATATGGCGCTCATGTAGATCTCACCTGCAGGACAGACTTGGAAGATTCAGAACCGGGGTCTTTCCGCTGAACAACCCCCTACTTTAACCACGGTTTCCCCGGAAACTCCAGAGAAAAGCCATTGTTTTGCCTGTTGCTGCGGATGGGAAACAGGGGAAATCGGCACAACTGTCAGACTCAGATGCCTTTTGAGCGGCTGAGTCGCTTGCGTTCCGTCTCGGTCAGCAGCGTTTTTCGCAGTCGAATGACCTGTGGAGTGACTTCCACGTATTCGTCCCATTCGATGTATTCGAGTGCGGCTTCAAGAGTCATCTGGCGTGGCGGACGCAGAATGATGGCATCATCGGCGCCCGTCGTACGCATGTTGGTGAGTTTCTTTTCGCGGATCGGATTGACGACCATGTCGTTGTCGCGGCTGTTTTCACCGACAATCATGCCCTCGTAAACTTCGTCCCCGGGATTTACGAACAGGTCGGCGCGCTCCTGCAGTTTCCACAGTGCGAAGGCGATGGCTTTGCCGCCTTCCTGCGAGACCAGTACGCCGTTCAGGCGATGCGGAATCTCGCCTTCCACCGGCCGGTATTCTTCAAACCGGTGGTGCATGATCGCTTCACCGCGAGTGGCATTGAGCATTTTGGTGCGGAGTCCGATGAGTCCGCGGGCCGGAATACTGAATTCCACGTGGGTCATGCCGGTGGAGGTGGAATTCATGACTTTGGCCTGACCACGGCGGGCCCCCACCAGTTCCATGACCGGTCCCAGGTCAGAGGCCGGTACGTCCACTTCCAGCAGCTCGTACGGTTCGCATTTCTTCCCGTCAATCTCACGAATGATGACTTCCGGTTTGCCGACGGACAGTTCATAGCCCTCGCGACGCATGGTTTCGATCAGCACGGCGAGGTGCAGAACACCGCGACCGGAAACCTTGAAGGCTTCCATGTCGTTCGTCTCTTCGACTCGCAGCGCCACATTCGACTGCAGTTCGCGAAACAGTCGATCGCGGAGATTGCGACTGGTGACAAACTTGCCGTGCTGCCCTGCCAGCGGCGAGCTGTTGACGGTGAATTTCATGGCCAGCGTTGGTTCATCGATGGCGATGCGTTCGAGCGCGACGGGGGTCAGCGGATCAGCGATGGTGTCGCCGATTTCCGGATCCGGAATCCCGGTCACTGCGACAATGTCTCCGGCTGCCGCTTCAGCGGTGTTGCTGCGGCCAAGATTGTCATACAGCTGGACCTGTTCGATCTTTGCCATGGTTTTGACACCATTGGCACGCATCACCGCCACCTGCTGGCCAGTGCGAATGCGACCGGCTGCGATGCGTCCCGTGGCGATGCGGCCGACGTAACGTGACCATTCGAGGCTGGTGACCATCAATTGCAGCGGATCGTCAGGTCGCACGACCGGACCCGGGATTTTCTGCAGCACCATGTCCAGCAGCGGGCGGATGTCGCCACCCTTCTTCGCCGGATCAAGAGTTGCGTAGCCTTCACGGGCACTGGTGTAGATGTAGGGGAAGTCCAGGGTTTTGTCATCGGCGCCCAGTTCGACCAGCAGGTCAAACGTCTGCGACAGGACTTCGTCAGGGCGACAGTCCGGGCGGTCAATCTTGTTGATGACGACCAGCAGGGACAGACCGCACTGCAGAGCTTTCTGGAGTACGAACCGGGTCTGCGGGCGGGGACCTTCAAAGGCATCGACCAGCAGCAGGGCGCCGTCGGCCATCCGCAGCACGCGCTCCACTTCGCCACCGAAGTCGGCGTGTCCCGGAGTATCGATGATGTTGATGCGGACACCTTCCCACATCATGGCGATGTTCTTCGCCAGGATTGTGATGCCACGCTCGCGCTCGAGATCATTGGAGTCCAGCAGGCAGGTCTGCATCGTCTGATTTTCGCGGAAGACGCCGCTTTGGCGAATCAGGCAGTCCACGAGTGAGGTTTTGCCGTGGTCGACGTGGGCAATGATCGCGATGTTACGCACGTCGGTCCGACGCAGCAGACCATCCGCGTCGACACTGGTTGCAGTTTGAGCCACAGACATGAACACTTCCCGGAAACAGATCGGCTGAGAAAGAATTCGCAGGGCCACTGAAATCAGGGAAACCCTGAACAGGCCCGGCAAAACACGCGGCAGGGTCGAGCAGCGACGCCGTGGAAACCGCGGAAAAGCCGACCAGAGAGCCGAGGCATGCTATCGACAATTCCGCCCCATTCGAAGATCGGCCTGTGAAATTCAAGTGAAATTCCAGGGTAATGGAGCGTTTTTTGGTGGAAGAGTCGGAAAATGAGGGAGTCGGGTGGCGGGAATCGCAGGGCGGCCGGGCGATCGGCAGTTTGTTATTTCCATTCTGCCACGTTAAAAATTCGGCAGAACAGCCTGCCGGACCAGTCTTACACACTGAAAGTATCAGCATGCAAAGTTCCGCCGAGACCGTCGCACAGTATCTGCAGGAGCTGCCTGCCGACCGACGGGAGTTCATCGAGACGCTGCGGCAGGTGATTGCCGACAGCATCGATCCGCGATTTGTGGAAACCATGCAGTACGGCATGATTACGTGGGTGATTCCGAAGGACATTTATCCGCCCGGCTATCACTGCAAACCCACGGACTGTGTGCCGTTTCTGTCACTGGCATCGCAGAAAAAAGCAGTGTCGATCTGTCTGATGAACGTGTATTACGACAAAACGCTGGAAACGCGGCTGCGTGAGGGCTGGGAGTCCGCCGGGCTGCGACTGGATCCGGGCAAAGCCTGCCTGCGGGTACGTAAGGTCTCGGAAACGGCCCTGCCTGTTTTGGCGGAAATCGTTGGGGCAACGACACTTGACGCGTATCTTGAACACTACGTCGGGGTGTTGGCGAAGGGAAAAAAGTCCGCGTCGGCGGGGAAGTAGGCGGGTTTGTCAGTTTTCAGTTTTCAGTTTTCAGTTGGGGGCGCGGGACGGCGACGGCGACGCGGGCCGGGACGAGGCGGACCGGGACGAGGCGAGGCGTGGCGTGGCGGGCCGGGCCGGGCCGGGCCGGGCCGGGCAGAGTACCGCGGAGGGTGCCGGGGCAGTGCCTGATTGAACGAAGCGTCGCGTTTCCGATGGGGTGGGCTCGGGCAGGATTGCCCGAGCCACGTGTTTTGACGCTGCAGTCGCTGCGCGCCCCGGGGTCAGGGCGGCGGGTCTGCGTCAGGTTTGCCAGCGGGGCAGGCTGAAGCAGCGGACTACTGAGGCGCGTGGCAGGTTTTGCAGCGAACGGCAGCGCGGACGATGCGACCGCATTTGCTGCAGCGCTTGGTTTTTTTGGCAAGTTTGGCTTTGGTGCGAGGACGCAGGACCATGGGAGAATCTCCGGAGACACCAGTGCGGGTGTCAAAAGTTGTGAACAGAACAGAAGTGCCGGCGGCACGAAGACGGAGTTCCGATCTGCTGTCTGCCATCCGGGACCAGTACCGGACGAAGTGGGAATCAACCACGTTGGGAATCAGGGGGCAGACGAGCGGAATTCCGCGGGTCGGGCAGTGTATCGTGGTGAATCGGCCGAAACAATCTCGTTTTCCCGGGGAATATCCGAAACGGCAATCGCGGAGTTTCGTTTCCGGGAAGTCCGTGACATAATGCACGGGTGTTTGGGTGCCTGCTGAAGTGTCCGGTTCTGATTATCCCGCCTGTTTTCGGAGTTTCCATCCATGTCCACGACATCGTCCGGCGGATCTCGCCGTGGTTTCCTGAAGTCATCGACGGCAGCAGCGGCTGCCACGGGTGTTTTGTCGGCTGCAGCACCAGCGTTGTACGCAGCGGAAGACAACACGATCCAGCTGGCCCTGGTGGGCTGTGGCGGTCGTGGCACCGGGGCTGTGGCCAATGCGTTTGCCGTGGACAACGGGCCGCTGAAACTGGTGGCGATGGCCGATGTGTTTCAGAAGAATCTGGACGGCAGCTACGGTCGTCTGAATGCGGACCATGGTCAGTCGGGCAGGATGGATGTTCCTCCGGAGCGTCGATTTGTGGGATTTGACGCCTACAAGCAGGCGATGGACTGCCTGAAGCCCGGTGACGTCGTCATCCTCACGACTCCGCCTGCCTTTCGCTGGGTGATGTACACCTATGCGATTGAGAAGGGTCTGAACGTGTTTATGGAGAAGCCGGTTACGGTGGACGGCCCGACGACTCGCCGAATTCTCGCTCTGAACGAAAAAGCGATCGAGAAGAATCTGAAGGTGGCGGTGGGTCTGATGTGCCGTCACTGTGAGGCTCGTCGTGAGCTTCACGACCGGATTCAGAACGGTGAAATCGGCGAAGTGACGGCTCTGCGGGCTTATCGTCAGGCGGGTCCAACGGGTACGGCAGCGACGGGTCCGAAGCCGGAGGGCGTCAGCGAGCTGCTGTGGCAGATCAGCAAATTTCACGCATTTTTGTGGCTCAGCGGTGGTGCGGTCAGTGACTTCCTGATCCACAATATCGATGAAAGCTGCTGGATGAAGAATGCGTGGCCGGTCAAGTGCATTGCGGCCGGCGGTCGGCACTATCGCGGCGACAGTGTGGACCAGAATTTTGATACGTATTCGATGGAATACACGTTTGAGGACGGCACGAAGCTGTTCATGAACGGCCGTACGATGCCGGGCTGTTACCAGGACTTCTCCAGCTATGCTCACGGCACGAAGGGTCTGGCGGTGATTTCGAATGGTGGTCACTGGCCATCGCGAGCTCGCATCTACAAGGGCCATGCGATGACCGACGAGAATGTGATCTGGTCATTTGGTCAGGAGAAGAACAATCCGTATGTGGACGAGTGGAAGCATCTGATTGCGGCCATTCGGAACAACGAGAAGTACAATGAGGTGGAGCGCGGGGCGATGGCCAGCCTGGTGACTTCCATGGGTCGCATGGCGGCTCATACGGGTCAGGAGATTACTCTGGAGCAGATGATGAACAGTGAGCACGAGTTTGCTCCGGACATCGAAAAGCTGACGCTGGAGTCAGAGTCTCCGCTGAAGGCGGACGAGAGCGGTCGGTATCCGATTCCGCTGCCAGGTCTGGAAAAGAGCCGGGAATATGTGTCCTGAGGTTTTTTGAGGCACCAATTGGTGTGCAGGGCTGCAGCGACAGGTTCGCTGCAGCCTTTTTTTTGGGAGTGCGGTGCTGCGGTGCTGTCGGGAACGATCCTGTCGAATCTGCGGCCGGGTTCCTCGTCACCCGGCCTTCAGCTGATTCTCTGGCAGATTTGGCAGGTGTGGATTGTTGGGGAACCTCTGCGGTTTCGTCTGCTCTCTGGTTTTGTTTGATTCCCGGTCGGCCTCCGGCTTTTCCTCAACCTGTTCTGCCGGTTATTCCGACTGAATGAAGTGATGAGGTCTTGAACTGCGCCTGCAGGAACTTCCTGCAGAATCTGCCGAAAGACAGCAATTTTTCTCGACAAAGTCTGAATCAGGTAACGCGAAATGCTTCTGAACAGCTGGCTCTCATTTGCTCGTCGAAATCTCCTTACGACCGGCGTGCGTCGAGTCAACCGCACCAGAACTCAGCAGCCTGCTCGCCTGGAGCCGCTGGAAGAGCGGAAGATGCTCGCCGTGAATGCTCTGGTGATCAACCAGGACAACTACGAGCGATTCACGAACCTGGCCGGCGGTCTGGTGGTGACCAATGCCAGTCTGGCGGGTCCGGACGGGATCAGCGGCAACATTGACGACTTCAACGGGCTGGTGATTCAGGGGATCAGCCTGACGCCTGTCAGCGGTGAGGGCGTGTCAATCAACCTGTCGGGGGTTCCACTGCAGCGTCTGGCGTTTGACAGCGTGATCGTGGAATCGGGAAACCGACTGGGGATCAATATTGATCTGACGGGAGTGACCGGACTGCAGTCGGTGGCTTTTGACAATGTGGACTCGACGAAGACGGGTCGCGGTCTGGACCTGCTGATGTCTGCCACGGACACTCAGTCGCTGGTGATTCAGGGCAGCCGGTTTGGTGGAATTCAGGTGACGGCGACTGGCGGGGCAGACATTCGCAATGGTTTGATCAGCAACAACGTGATTGATGCTCCGGCGGGTGTTGAGGGGATTCTGCTGGATGTGCAGACGGTTGCGGGCCAGGTCAGTACGGCTGACGGTTTCCGCATCGAGAACAACCCGCGTATTGCGACACGAGACCGTGACGCGGTGAAGTTGATTGCCAGCGGTGTCGTCGACTCGGGGACTCGCGAAACGATCACGTCGATCAACGACCTTGTGATCACCGGCAATGCCGTGACTGCGGGTTCTGCCGCTGGAGCGGACGTGCAGTTTCGGGCTGAGGGTGACACGTTCATCCAGCCATTCCAGCTGACGAACACGTCGGTGCGTGGTGACCTGCTGCAGACATTTGTGTTTGATCTGCGTGACATCGGGCTGGTGTTTGATCCGGATCCGGTTACGGGGAAGCCGTTTACGGCGGTGAATAACACGGGTACGGTGACCGGCGTTTCCGGCTCGGTGCTCAGCAACAACAATCAGACATTGACGGTGACATTTGCCGACTTCAATCCAGGGGAAACGCTGCAGTTTCTGCTGGATATTGACCTGGTTGGCAACATACCGGCATCGATTTTCGGCAACCAGCTGATCGGTGCGGGCGTCACGTTCAATTACACTCAGAACAAGCAGATCACCGGGCAGATGGCCGGGGATCCGGACCGTCAGTCTGGTTCACAATTCCTGCCTGGTGCAGTGGTTGCCGGACTGGCTCACGGGATCAATCTGGATGCGTCAGCGGTGCCGCTGCGAAATCTGCAGATCACGGGCAACACGGTGACGGGTTCTCAGGGATACGGTCTGTATCTGAATTCCCGGACATACAGCGACGTGACCGGGATCATCGAGGACAACCAGATTTCCGGATCTGGTCGTGACGGTATTCGCGTCAGCATGTCGGACAGTCGTTTTGCCGGCGGGATTTTTGGCAACAACATTGCGAACAACGGCGGAGTGGGATTGAACCTGCTGCCGGTGACGACGGTTTCAGGTCGAGTGCAGAACGTCACGGGTGGTCGCAACGGGGCACCATTTGTTGTGACGTCTGCCAACCATGGTCTGCAGACGGGACAGGAAGTCATTCTGCAGGGGATACAGGACGGTATCTTCGGCCTGAATCACAATGCCAACGGTCGTTTCCTTGTCACGCGGCTCAGCAACAATACCTTTTCGCTGCAGGGAACGGGGATTGACTGGGGACGCTCGAACATCTTTGCGGGCGGTGGTGCGTGGTATGTGCCGGACTTCCGCGGCGGCTCACTGGCTCCCGATGCAGCCCGCGGGTTCGCTCAGATTGACCTCCGAGTGGATGGTGTGTCGCAACCGATCAGCAGTGCTTCGAACACATCTGACATTGAGATTACATCTGCTGCCCACGGCCTGAAGACGGGAGATCAGATTCGCATTACCGGGGTGCAGGGCAACAGTGCGGCCAATGGGACGTTCCGCGCGACGGTGATTTCTGCTGATCGGTTCCTGCTGAAGGGGCAGACCGGCAACGGGGACTACACCGTTGGTGGTTCATTTGTGAAGCTGGCGGAAGCGGCAGTCAGCGGTGACGTGGTGCGTCAGGGTCTGGTAGGAAACCTGATTACGGGGAATCTCGGTGGGGGTATTCGTTCGGTTTCAGAAGCCGGAACGACGGTGCGGGCGGATGTGGCTCGCAATACGATTTCGCAGAACCAGGGTATCGGTGTTCATTTCCAGTCATTCAGTTTTGGTCTGGGAACGGCGCTGCCCCTGCCCACCAATGCTCCGACCAGCACCGTGCAGAATCAGGACCTCGGCTTCAATGTGAACATTGGAACGGAGTCTGCCGGGCAGGGCAACATTTCGGGTGGCGGAAACACATTGCAGGGCAATCGTGGCGCCGCAGTAGCGCTCGAGGCACTTGACTTCGGCACTGGTTCCTTTGAGGTCTGGAACAACACGATCTCATCAACGAGGACACCAACGACCACTGCTATTCCGTATGCCGGCGATGGAATTGCGATTCGACTGGATGATGGTCGGATTGAAGCGGATTCAGCGGCGCTGCTGCAGCGTTCGGTGATCCGCAACAACGTCATCGGCGTTGATAATCTGGGAAATGCCGGCAACGGTCTGTTCTTCCAGATGGCTGAGCGAACCAGGATCCAGGATCTGGACGTGATCAACAACACGTTCCTGAACAGCGGCCGCGACGGTTTCCATTTCGAGCGAAGCGAGGATGCCCGCCTGAACTCGGTCAAGTTCGAAAAGAACAAGTCGACGAACAACGCGGGAGATGGCTTCGACATCTTCGCGAAGAACACGACACTGGACCGTCTGGATTTCAATATCAACGACAACTTCATCGAGGACAACGGCCATTATGGGCTGCGAGTGGATGCTCTGGCCGATGCCCGGCTGGACATTCAGTTCGACAGCAACTCGGTGAAACGCAACGGTCACAGTCCCGGAGGTACGGGATTTCACCCGATTGATGGTGTGGCGAATTCTGCGGCTGCTGCCGGTGGAGTAGGTATTCGGGCGTTCCAGCAGATCGATGTGTTGTTCAATGCCACGGATACGGCGATCAATGACAACATTGGTGACGGTCTGTCGCTGGATGCATTCAACTTTTTCGACACGCTGGTGTTCCAGAGCTCGTTTACTCGCGTGACGATGGACGGGAATACTCTGACGGGCCTGCGTAATCACGGAGCTGCATTTGGCAGTTTCACCATCGTGGACTGCTCGTTCAGCAACAACGGTGAGGACGGACTGCGATCGGTATCGATTGAGGACAAGTCGGACCCGTATGATCGCCGAGTGGGCGGTATGGACCTCGACCTGTACTCGATAAATTCCACCTACAACAGCAACGGCAAAGACGGTGTGAAGCTGGGCCAGGGCATTTCGGCAGCCTTCGGCAGTGGCGTTGTTGCGACGGGCAACACGTTTGATTTCAACGGGCGCAACGGCCTGATGATCACTCAGCACAACAGCCCGTACCTGGACAACCTGAACAACCAGGGCAATGAGCGTCGTCGCATGGTGCAGGTGAACTTTGCCTCCATGTCCGGCAATGGTCGCAATGGCGTGGACATCGGCATGGATGCACTCCAGGAAGGTGGTAATCTGCAGCATGCTGATGAAGTGGCAACCGACGTGTATGTCACCATCAACAATGCTGATATTTTGAACAACGCGGGTGACGGCCTTGAATTTCTGGGTGACGACACGTTCGAGGTGGGTCGAGTTCCTGGCGGTGGTCAGGACGTGGCGGCCATCTTTAATTCCGCACTGCAACTGCTGAATTCCCGCGTCGCATCCAATAATGGCCGTGGGATTGACATCCTGAATCGCCATCAGAGCGATGTGTTTGTGACCATTCGCAACAACGATGTGCTGGGGAATGGACAGGAGGGCATCTATGTGCTCAACACTGCGTCCATTAATCAGTTGCAGGGAAGTTCGGCCGATCCGCTGACGGTTTACATCGATGGTGTGAACACGCCCAACCCGAACATGGAACTGCGTATTCAGGACAACCTGATTCAGTCCAACGGCGACCGCAGTCGCAGTTCCCGAGTGCCGACGCGTTTTGAGTTCGGAAACAATGACGCGTCCGGTGTGGCGAATCTTGACTGGGGTCCGGCCACCACATTTGTCGCCGGAACTCTCGGAGGCCTTGTGGTGCGAGTCGGGACAGCCCAGTCCTCCGGGATCATCCGTGTCGGGAATCCGGGACTGGAACTGGGTCGAGCAGGAGTGGACGCGGAGGTATGGAACAATCTGTTTGACGGTAACGTCGGCGCTGATGTGTTCTTCGACAACTTTGTCAGCCACATGCCGCTGCAGTCGCAGGGGAACTTTGATGCAACGCACATCCCGCGATTCCGATGGGATCAGGGTTTCCGGGATCCGCTGTCGCGCTTTGACCTGTCGTTCCGGGGCAATATCGGAAACTCGCTGGATGTCATGAACGGCTTTGCGTTCCTTGACAACAAGGAGGACTATTTCAAGTCCCGCAGCACCACCAACAGCACTTCGCCGCCCAGCGACCATGCACACGCCGACCTGAATCCAGACGGCCATTTTAACAACATCCTGCCAACTGATCGCAGGCGCAACGCGACTCGTACGGCTGGTTTCCTGACGGACGTTGTCGGCGATATTCCCAGCTCAGTGCCAATGATCGCGGATGACGGCTCAAGCGTTCTGCCGGGCTGGTCCTATGACGGACTGGGAACTCCTTCGTGGCGTGTGGAACGTGACTTTGAAATTGCCGGATTCCGTCAGATTGACCCGACGGTGGGCTACAGCAGCTTCAACACAATCGTGACAATGGACGGGCTGTTCGACTACCAGTGGGATACGGGCGTCAACAGCGCCGCGTTTATTGGAGCCACGCCGTATTCGCTGGATCGAGGTGACATTTTCAACGTGCTGGCCGGCGAGGATCCAATTGCTCCGGACAGTCTTGAAAACAACAACAGCTTTGTCGGTGCCACGCGACTGGGAACGATCAGCGGCAGCTACTCGGTCAATGACCAGGCGATCGGTGGCAACCTGAATGTTCACACGAAAACGGATCGAGACTACTATCGCTTTACGGCGGCCGGGACCGGTGATCTCACGGTCACTCTGAACCTCACCGACGCACTCGGCGACGACATCAGCTTCATGATCTATGAGATTAACCGGGCACTGCAGACGGAAGAAGTTGCGTTGTCGCGTGACGTGGATGGAACAACTCAGTACGTCACTGTTGCAGCCGGTAACAATGCAGCCCTGATTGTGCCCGTGGTGGCGGGTCGCGAGTACTCCATTGAGATTCTCGGGGGCGAACTGGAAAACGTCGGTACGACTCTGGATGCCAAGCCGTTCGTTTTTGGCACAACCAGAGCTTACGATCTGACCATTGACGCGCCTGTGTCCAGCGGCGGTGGCGGTGGCGGTGGTGGTGGTGGCGGCGGCGGTGGCGGTGGTACTGGTGGTGGTGGCACCGGCGGCGGTGGTGGTGGTGGCTCGCAAAACAACGGCGGGTCAAAACCGGGCACCCCGGATGTGCAGTCCATTGGTCCGGTTTCTCCGGATCCGCGCAACACGGCGTCCGGTGCCGTGACAGTCACGTTCACCGAGGACGTGACAGGCGTTGATATTGAAGACTTCAGGCTGTCGAGGGATGGAGTTGACATTTCGCTTGAGGGCTACACTGTGACGGCCCTGTCGGCCTTCCAGTACAGTATTGATCTTGGGGCGCTGACCGGTGAACCCGGGGTGTACGCCCTGACGCTGGTGTCTGCAGACTCAAACATCAAGGACGTCGATACGAATCGACTGACTTTGAAGGACGGGGCCGGGGTCGAGGTTCCTTCGAAGAGTGACATCTGGACGGTGGTGGTGACAGCCGATTCGACCGCAGATCTGCCGGACACAAATCCCGGCGACGGGCTTGCGCGATCGATCACAGGCGAGTTCAGCCTGCGAGCAGCGGTGATGGAAAGCAACGCCAGCCCGGGCAGCGATTTTGTGACGCTGCCGGCAGGAGTCTACCAGCTGTCGACTGGTGGCAGCGGCGAAGATCTGGCAGTTACAGGTGACCTTGACGTGACCGGTAATCTGACGATTCGCGGTGCCGGAGCCGGACTGACATTTATCGATGGTGGTCTGCTGGACCGTGTGTTCCATGTGCTGCCAGGTGCCTCGCTGACCCTGGAAGCTCTGACCGTCCGGGGTGGATTCGCCGGTGACGGTGGCGGTATTTACAACGCGGGGACTCTGACGCTGAAGGGCGTCAACGTGATTCGCAGTATCGCGGGCAATCAGGGTGGTGGTATCTACAATGACGGAACTCTGACTGCCACGTCGTCGTCGATTTCAGAAAACGTGGCGGGTTCTCGCGGCGGCGGTATCAATAATCTGCGGGCGATGACCCTGATCAGCACCACTCTGGCTGACAACTATGCGGTTTCACGAGGTGGTGGTCTGTATCTGGAGCTGGGTGCGACAGGGCTGGATGCTGACATGATCAATGTGTCAGTGATCGGCAACGAGTCAGGTTCCCGCGGTGGCGGTATCTTCAACGAATCCCCGGCCGTCCTGACGCTCAGCAATACAATTCTTGAACGCAATGCAACGGACGCGGATCTGCCGAATTCCGTGGCTTCCACAAGCCGTGAAATTGGCGGTGGCCTGCGATCGGGTGGCTTCAACCGCATTCAGGTACTGGATGCGTCATTCACCTCGGCGGCCTCGGCTGGTCTGCTGACGACAGACGTATTCGGTCGCGACGCCTCGCCGCTCAGCGATGTTTCCGGAGCCCTGACGTACGCACTGGGAAGTGGTGTGGGCGTTCATCCGCTGATTGTGGGCGGAGAAGCCGTCGATGCCGGCAGTAACCTGCTGTACCCGGTCACTGTCACCAGCCCGCTGACCAGTCAGCTGGACGGAGTTGACAATCCGCGACTGGTCGACGGGAACCGGGACGGCCTGTTCGTGATTGATCAGGGAGCTGTCGAGTATCTGACGAATACTCCTGTGGCCCTGTTCACAGCGTCGCCGAATCCGGTGGCTCTGGGCGAGGTCGTTACATTTGATGCAACGCGCTCCAGCCATCCGAACCCGTCCTCCGGGCGACGCATTGTCAAACTCGACTGGTTCTTTGATTACACTCCGGGCAGCACGGTGCCGGACCTGACAACCGGTGGCGGGGTGCGTACAGCCACCCGAGTCTTCAGTACACCGGGACGCAACAGCTACATCGTGCGACTGGTGGTGACCGATGACGCCGGTAACTCGGACTTCATGGACCAGCAGGTGCTGGTTGGCATTCCGACGAAGCCGGTGGTGACTCGGCCCTTCGCTGTAACCACGGATACAACTCCTGAATTCCGCTGGACGGCCAGCCCTGCTCGCTACACCGTGACCCTGCGTCAGACCGGCGTGGCGGACCGCGTACTGGCAACCAACCTGACTGCCACGACGTTTACTCCAACTGATGAAATCGCTCCTGGTGCCTACAGTGTTCTGATCACGGCCACCAACAACATGGGCAGTGCCACAAGTGATCCGCTGCCGTTTGCCATCACCACGCTGGGGCTGACGGCTCCGGCTGACGGCACCTCGATCTTCGACGTGACTCCGATCTTCCGCTGGGTCAGCATTCCCGGGACATCCCGCTACGAACTGAAGGTCAATCGTCTGCTGCCGATTCCGAAGTCGGATGTGATCAGCGAAGCGTTCATTGATCGCAACAGCTTCGAAGCGAAGGTCTCGCTGGGTCTGGGGACTTTCGAGTGGCAGGTGCGAGCATTTGATGCGGACGGTGGCGTTGGGGCGTGGAGCCCGCTGGCGAGATTCACCACAGCCACACCACAGTTCGTCACCCCGCTGTCGCCGGGTAAGGATGGTGTGATCCGAGCCACCATGGATGACACCCCGACCTTCGCGTGGACCAATCTGAACGCCGCTCGCTATGAGCTGTGGGTCAATCAGGTGGGTGGTCTGACGAAGATCATCTACCAGAACGCTGTGGTCGGCACGTCGTTCACTCCGGTGACCCGACTGCCAAACGGCAACTTCGACGCGTGGATCCGTGCACTGGCTGCCGACGGGGAACCGGGTCTGTGGAGTCCGCGTTTGCGATTCCAGATGGATTACCGACTGGGCCCGATCACCTATGGTCCGGTTGGCAACACCACGGATACCACTCCGGAATTCTCATGGCAGGGTATTGAAGGTGCGAAAGAGTATGACCTGTGGGTGGATAATCGAACGACCGGAGTGCAGCAGGTCATTCGAGCGAAGGTGCCGCACGTGCCGGGTGCTGAGAAGATCACTTTCACTCCGACCACGCCACTGCCGACGTCCAACTATCGCTGGTGGGTGAAGGCTGTTGGTCCGGATGGCCGGTCAACCGCGTGGAGTATTGCGAAGGACTTCCTGGTTCCTGTACCGACCATCATCAACCCACGTGGCAACATCGGCACGAACCTGCCGCTCTTTACATGGAACGGCGTGCCCGAGTATGTGTCCTATGACCTGTGGGTCGACAATCTGACGACAGGTGCGAAGCAGGTGCTGCGAGTCACGGATGCGAAGCCTTACAGCTTCCAGACGGTGCTGCCGTTCGAAAACGGTACATTCCGAGCCTGGCTGCGTGGCTTCGACAAGAACGACAATGTGTCACAGTGGAGCAGTCCGGTGGACTTCACCATTTCGGTGGGTGTCGGAGTCGCTCCGACATTGCTCGGACCCACCCGATTTGCCGGAGTTCGTCCGAACTTCTTCTGGCAACCGGGATCCAACGCGGTGACCTACGAAATCCTTGTGAAGGACATGAGTCAGACGTCGCAGCCGACCGTCATCAGTGCCCGGTTCATCAACGGCACCAGCTACACGTCGACGGTGAATCTGATTCAGGGACGCAGTTATCGCTGGTGGGTGCGCGGCCTGGATGTGGATGGCAACGGGTTGCCGTGGAGCCAGCCGATGACCTTCAGGGTGGTTTCAAGCGAGCAGCCGAGTGTGGCCCCGGCCGGCGTACCGACGCTGGACGGAGCGATCGTGCCGGCGGTGTTTGATCTGCAGCAGGATGTCTGGAATGGCGACGGAGTGCGCAGCTTCGTCACAGCTCCGACCGGCGTTGTGGCTCAGGTCGACCTGCCGCTGTATGAGGCACTGCAGACGACGGTGACTGAGGCTGTTGTTGAGCAACCTGCGGCAGCGGGTGAACCGGCGATCGACGATGTGATGGCAGCCTGGACGGAAGTGGAGCTGGCGGAAGTGATTCCGGTGCCGGCAGCCCTCCCGGTGGCGGCTCCTGTCACATCCGAAAAGCCTCGGCAGGCCGGACTGCCCGGTACCGCTTTGGCGATGCTGGCGGGACTGGTGGTTGGTCGTCGCAGTCGTCGTCGCGATGGTCAGGAAAGCTGACCGAATGTCCGCGAGGCTGACAGAATGATTTCGCAACCCGGTGATGAGAATCACCGGGTTGTTTTTTTGTGGCGGACCGGGAGCCATCTCGGGTGGTCGGTGCGTGCGAGCCTGGGATGGCTGGTGCCGCAGTGGGTGTCCCCCAGTTTCAGCATGCAATGCCTCACGCGAAGCCGCGAAGACCAACGCCCCAAACTGGCAACTGGCGACTCAATCCTCCCCTCGCCCCTTCCAGGGGCGAGGGGTGCCATGCGCGATTCCCACTGCTGCTCAAAACACAAACTCCTCCCCTCGCCCCCGTGAAACGGGGGAGAGGGGTCGGGGGTGAGGGGGCAATGACATCCATGCCATAGAAAGCAGATCAGAGAAAGTAGAAAGGAGAGAACACCCACGAGCCCCTGCAATTCATCCGTGAAAATCCGTGTTCATCCGTGGCTCAAAAATCACCCCTCATCCGCGTTCGTCCGTGGCTCAGCACAACCAGCTGCCAGGGGGTACCTTTACCCCTCACCCCCGACCCCTCTCCCTCCCAGGGGCGAGGGGTGCCACTTTGTTTTCACAACTGCAAAAAACACAAAATCCTCCCCTCGCCCCCGCAGGGGGAGAGGGGTCGGGGGTGAGGGGGCAAGCCACCCTGCGACGCACTCCCACCAGCCACGCAAACTTCCCACAGAACCCAGGCTGGGACATTCCTCACGCGAAGCCGCGAAGTTGCACGCCCCAAACCGACAACCGACAACTTTTCCACCCCCGAGCCTCAACCGTCCCCGGGTTCATCGATTGCCGGTGCTTTCCGTTGTTGTGGCGGGAGTCTCCTGTGGGGCTGGCTCCGGCGGAGCCACCTGCTTGTACTCGCTGCAGCCCGCAGTCTGCAGCAGCAGAATGCCGAAAGTCAGCAGTGTCCCGAGTGTCGCCGCGCGTTTGGCAGCGTGGCCTGTCTGTTTCAGCATGACGTGTGATCCTTGTTCAAGAGAGAGTGTGCGGTTCACGGAGTGCGGCGGAACTGCAGTTCATCAAACCACAGATCGTCGTTGGGAACATCCAGTCGCAGCTGCTGGAAGACGCCGGCGGCATCCGGTACGAACTGCACAGTTCCTTCGGCAAACCAGGCAAACGATTTGCGCCAGACGATCTTCCACGTGTCATAGTGCAGATGCACCAGATCCGCCTGCAGCTCGGGGAACGGGTGCAGCTGCAGTACCAGACCACCGTTCTCCAGCGTGACAGAAGCCCTGCCGTACAGCGGGCATTCGAATTGTCCGACATATGCGGCCGGTTCGTGTGACGGCTGAGTTCCCGTGGCGACCGGTTCCACAGCTTTTTTGATGCGTTCATAGAATTCTGTGCGGCCGCTGCGATCCTGTTCCAGGCCCTGCTGCAGCCACTGCCTGGGTTGTCCGGGCTGTTCTGACAGATACAGATCGGCAATGGTCATCGTCAGTGCGCTGCCGATGCCCGTCATGCTGTTGGTCAGAACGACAATTCCCAGGTCTTCTTCGGGAACCAGCAGGACCTGGGAATACATGCCATCATAGCCGCCACCGTGACCGACGGTCATGCGGCCGCGGTAATCGGCCAGCATCCAGCCGAGGCCGCAGGAGCGGAAGTGGGTGGAAGGAATGCGGGTCTGAGCTGCTCGGCTGACGGGGATGATGGTATGCGGGGTCCACATGCGGTGGGAGGACGCTTCCGAAAACAGGCGTTCTCCGCCAGGCAGTTGTCCGCGTCGCAGCTGCAGCTGCAGCCATTTGGCCATGTCGTCTGAGCATGAGATGACACCGCCTGCGGCCGCCATGGTGTCCCAGTTGAACCAGTCAATCGGCTGGTTGCCTGTCAGGGTGGTTTTGTGCGGGCGAGCGGCATTGCCGAGCGCTGTCAGGTCTTTGACAGACAGCACGGTTCGCTGCATCTGCAGGGGCTGCAGGATGCGTTCGCCGATGAACTGCTGCCAGGTCTGCCCGCTGGCGGAACGAATCACTTCTCCGGCGGCCAGGAACATCAGGTTGGAATATCCGTATTCTGCGCGAAAGCGATTTTTCAGGGGCAGGTGCCGGGCCCGCTGCAGCACCTGTTGCGGGGTGTAGGGCGTGCCCCACCACAGCAGGTCACCGCTGAATGTGCCAAGGCCACTGCGATGACACAGCAGGTCATCGATGCGCAGTTCGTGCGACACCCAGGAATCTCCGACATTCAGCCATGGCAGATGCTGCTGCACGTGATCCTGCCACTGCAGTTTTCCGGATTCCTGCAGCATGGCGATGGCGGCTGCAGTGAAGGCTTTGGTGTTGGAGGCGATGGCGAAGACGGTGCCGCCATCGACCGGTTCCGGTTGGCCCTGTTCGCGGAGACCGAATCCGGCGGACAGCACGACCTGCCCCTGGTGCACCACGGCCACGGCAAGTCCGGGGACATCCCATGCGGCGCGAGACTGTTCGATCAGGGTCCGCAGACTGTCAGCGGTGGGAGGTGCGGGCGCTGTCGGGGTGACCGGGCTGGGGGTGTCCTGGCCGCGGACGGACTGAGCAGAGCCGAGGCAGAGGACACAGAGCAGCAGGATGCGAGTGATCATGGGGTGGGGTGATTTGCTGAGTGAGCAGGATTGCGGAATGGCGTGCCGAGACGCTGCGGCAGATGGTATCGCATTTTGCGGCGTCGGCCAGTGTCTGGTCAGGCAGCAGGCGCGAGTTACCAGGGTAGTGGCCAGAGTCGCCTTTCGCTCCGCGAAAGGTGGGGCATCAGGAATGCGCACGTTTCGCGGAGCGAAACGCGACTCTTGAGCGAGCAGCTGGTGGCGTTGCCGCGGTATTTTTTTGCCGCGGCTGGTCGCCGATCTGCAGGAATGCGGCTGGCGGGGTGAAGCCCCCTGAAAGCTGCTGTGCAGAGCCACGGATGAGCACGGATGCAGGGAGTTTTTTTGCCACGGATGAACACGGATTTTCACGGATGAACCACAGGTTTTTTGGTGTTCTCTCCTTTCCACTTTCTCGTGTCTCCTTTCTATGGCATGGACGCCATGCCCCCTCACCCCCGACCCCTCTCCCCCGTTCCGGGGGCGAGGGGAGGAATTTGTGTTTTTGAGTTGCATTGGAAAGCGCGCATGGCACCCCTCGCCCCTGGCAGGGGAGAGGGGCCGGGGGTGAGGGGTGAAGACCCCCTGGAAGCTGCTGTGCAGAGCCACGGATGAGCACGGATGCGGGGTGTTTTTTTTGCCACGGATGAACACGGATTTTCACGGATGAACCACAGGTTTTTTGGTGTTCTCTCCTTTCCACTTTCTCGTGTCTCCTCTCTATGGCATGGACGCCATGCCCCCTCACCCCCGACCCCTCTCCCCCGTTCCGGGGGCGAGGGGA